>Ga0268261_10000377_pt1 | contig 27568 bp, 25 predicted proteins | sample TergutNc150P1_FD_190353 | JGI IMG/M metagenome (GOLD analysis project Ga0268261, IMG submission 190353) | Nasutitermes corniger P1 segment gut microbial community from laboratory colony in Florida, USA - Nc150 P1 (SPAdes) (version 2) | ecosystem: Host-associated > Arthropoda: Insects >... | reverse complement strand
CTTGTGGGTACGGTGAGGGACTTTCGGGTTCCATAAATGCGGGGAATTTCTTGACTAGCTGCAAAGTTTACTGGTTAGCTTCTCAAGAAGGACGCTGCTCCATGGAGTAAGTAAGTAAGTAATCAGGAAGAAAGAGGTTCTGTAGGCATAATCGGTGAAGGTTTCCAAAAACAAGTTGCGTATTAAGTTGAAATACCCAGACCAGTTCCGACAATACTACAGAACAATGCTAGTAGGCATACATTTGAGTGGGCTTATATTTTGAACAATATCGAAACATAATTACAGGCATAGTTTTACTTCCTTTAGTTCCTTGCTCCACCGAAGAAGCTTTTACGTTCCTATAAGTCAACATTACTGTCAACTATGTTGGACACATAATGCCATGTACAAGGCACATGTTTTGTGAAATTAAAACAGCATAATTTGGACTAGAAGCAGAAGGTTCAAATGAGACAAAAAACTTGGAATAATGCCGATCTAACGTTCACTTAATAAACAAATACCATGACCTTAAAAACACTGCAGGCCATTTAAACATTTATTATGACTCTGTGGGACAAAATATTACGAATGTTGGCAAGACTGGAAACATTGCACACACACACACACACACACACACACACATATGTGTGTGTGTGTGTGTATATATATGTGTGTGTGTGTGTGTGTAATATCAGTGCGAGAATCCATGTTGCCTGTGACTAGGGTGGAGGGAGCGATTAGTCACAGAAGAGAAATGGGTGGATTGTAGATATTACGAGAAATGGAAAGAAACAGAAAAATTTTACTGGCAATTGTACTTGCTGATACTACTACAAGGGGAATACAGGTATGTTTCATATATATATTTTATTTTGTTTTGTAGACAATTCTCTACAAATGACTGCAAGAATTTCCATACTAATTTTCATTTTCTGCGCCTTTTCAAAACTGCAAAAATCGACCGTTAGCTCCGTCATGCTTGTCGGTCTGTCCATCGCCCGTCCGTCCGTCTTTCTTTCCTTCTGCATGAAACAACTCCGCTCCGACTAAAAGGACTTTCATTAAATTTTACATTGGAGCCTTTCATTGACATCTGTCGAGAAAATTTGTTTTCGGTTAAAAGCTGATAATATAAGGTACTATAGGTGACAATATATGCACGTTTATGACGACACCTCGCTGAAATATTCATAGAATGGCAAAAGTTTCCGATTCGATGGTTGGAGACAATCAAAACACTCATTTCATGTCAAATACATTGTTTCCGAAAACTGTGAAGTTTAGGAGATGATTACAAAAATTACGGTGGAGCTTGATACGCCATAGATAATGCAACAAGATGTGGCCCAAAAATATGACGACAATTACAGCAAAAATGCAGAGACTGAGTCACAATATTTAACTCTTTGGAAACGGGACATTGTTTTACACAAGGATTCAGTGCGTACCGCGCAGTAAACTTTCACTTCGGTTAAACAAAACCATTCTCTTAGTGTTGTATAAGGCAGAAGACGTTGTTCTGAGGTATATAACACATAAACGCAATGTGAGCACCACGTAGAATTTTTGAAAGTTAAAGCTGGTGGTACATAAAGCAACCGCTAGGCTGTAAACGGTTAACACTTACGATTTTCGATTGTGCGAAACTGAGAGGTTAAGATACGTTTTGCATGATGGATCATTAATACTTATTGCTGTATACTTGATTGTAATTACGTAATAATCTCGTGCCCCCGTACAATGCATTGCGATTGCGTGTGACGTAATAATCGGTGACGTCACATTACTAGGCAAAAAAAAATAATAATAAACATGTATAACTTACATGCAATATTATGAAATTCGGTATGTAAATAAATGATGGATATATCTATACATTGCGTATGAATATTGTTTGTCACTAAGAAATTACTAAATTCTTAAGGCTGTATCTTCGAGGTTATGTGTGACCGCTAAGTTAACACAAGCACATCAACGAAGGCGTGGCGCATAAGCAGTAAGTTCTTCAAATAGATGTAATAAAATTCCAATCAACAGTAAGAATATTCTGTTTTTTTTATTTACTTACACACATGCGCGAGTTATGAAAAACAAAAAATGTGACCCAAAATGAAATCAATGTTATGAACATCTTAGAATGGTCTAGAATGCGAATGTGCCTCAATATTATTTCATAGTAATACATACATTTTCTATCTTGTTTGTGCATACTTTATTCTCGTAAATGACGAGTGGATGCTTAGGCATTAAAAAACATGGGCTTCTTTATACCAGAAAGTTATTTTTGCTTTTGACAAATCCTTATACAATTACCTCTCTCTTGCTCCCTTCCACCAACCCTCCTAATTGATGACTTCTACTTCTTATGGGTTTATTCTTGTAATCTACTGTCAACAAGCCTAACAACATTCTCATTACTCTCAAGATATTTTTGCTGACAGCACCAACTGGAAGCTCCCCAGTGACTGAACATCTTTGACAAACATTAGTAGAGTAAAGAAAACTCCCTTGGACTGGCCTGGTATGTCATCAGCTTTTGTTTCTGTCATCCTCTGATCTCTTTGCAATGTATCTGTTTGATACTTGTCCGAGATTTTAGTAGAACTTAATTGTACTAATAACAAAAATTTTTCTAACATCAGTGCAGCATGTCCTTACTAGAAGATGCTTCAGGTGAAGTGTCACTAATTCCAGTAACCTATGCCAAGAGTGAGTGGATATGTTTACCTAAGATGGGAAAGGTGCCACTAGTTTGCACCACTACAGAATAAGCAATGTTGCACATATAAATGTCGCACACTTTCCAACAGATAGGTTTATTAGCTAACCAGTTTTGATTTAACACCCCCTGGAATTGTATTCATTAAAATCATTAACATCAAAGCACAGGACAAGTAACAGGAAATCTGCAAGGAAAGATAATGAATACATCTCCTTCAAAATTCAAATATTCATTTTTTTCAGTCACATGAATTTCACTGCAAAAAATGTGGTGTTACTGATCACAGAATAAAACAGGATATTAAATTTGGCAATCATATATATTTATTGATCGATCTTCAGCCACAGACACAATCTTGCTCCCATCTGGACTGTACTTCACTCCCCAAACCTGAAATAAACAAGGAAAACAATTTATTATTAGAACACATAAAACAGACATAATAAATAAAAAACCAGTATGGGAGAAGAAACTGGTGACCAGCAGAAAATGTTTCTTCATCCTACGTATTAAGTGAACTGCAATAAAACATACTCACACATTCTGGAAACTGCACCTGCTTCTGTTGTCAAAAAAAAAAAAGTGCAAACAAAAGAGATAATGTATTGCACATGAGGAAGCCATTTAAATGGAGTCTGACATAAAAGTCAGTCAGAATTGATCAGCATCCTGTTTGCTGTGGTAAACCAGTGGTTTATAAACTAGAACTGGGCTTATTACATTAACTGGAGATACATATTCTGACACAGCTAAGAATTACAGATTATGTAACTGGCAACAGTTCAATCCTACTTCCATGTAAAATTTCAACCTTTCACAGTGAATATCTGCATTACATTTCTCTCAGATAATCAGCCATGTCAAAGTTGAGTTAAAAAAACAACATTTTGGACAACGGCTCTGTCTCCATCATCACAGTAAACAGCACTGGCTGATCAGCAAACAGGCTTTGCCTCCATCCATATTGAAGTGAACAAATTTCAAAACATTCTACTCAGTGAATTCATAATTCTGCTTGTTGTTCAAACTAGGTTACATATCCATTCTAAAGGAATTGGCAAAAAACACACAATAAGTCACCTGGTCAGTGTGTTCATTAAATGTGTGGATGCACTGTCGGCTACTTAGTTCCCACACCCTCACAGTTTGGTCAGAACTGCTTGAAACAAAATGTTGGTTGTCTGGAGAAAAGGCAACACTTAGGACCCATGAAGCATGCCCAGACAAAGTACCTGCCACATTCGCATGTTGCCTGCAACAAGTTACACACCACATCTGTACTAATAAAAAAGATCTTTACTTTGCATTGAGCATGAAAGCAAGTACACATCAGTCTGTACAAAGTAAACCTACAATACACTTCAGAAGACAAAAAGTCCCAGTCAGACATACCACTAACATATTCTACGTCCATGTACAGGATATCCTCCAATAAGGACCTCCTGCATCACTAACAAAAAAAATAAACTTGCTCCAAATTAAATTTGATGACATCTGGTAGCTCATTGTGTACAATGACTACACTAGAGGCTGGATGACTACTGTTTTATTCCAAGCCGGTTCACAGAGTTTTCTCTTTTGCACTGCATCCAGATCTGTTCTCAGGCTTATCCAGCTACCTACCCAATGTACACAAGGACTCTCTTCCTGGCATAAAGTGGCCCAGGTGCAAACATGACCACTCACTTCCATAGAGTACTGAGGTTAAGAAAGAGTGGAGTTATACCACCAATACATCATAAACCATGAAAAAGTGCTTCATTTAAGCACAAAGTTAACTTTTATTATGAATTTGGTGTGTATGGTACCAAACATTGTTTATACATTATGCAGCTTCTTTACGAACCATGAAGTTGGTTTCTCAACTTTTCTGTGATCCATTTTCAATAAACTTCATGACCAGCACATTAATTTGTTAAATGAGCTGGAACCATCACTTATTTTACAGGTTACAACATAAACTGCAAGTTATCATTCAAGCACACAATGAGAATGGAAAAGAAAACAGGCAGAAGTTCCTCTATATTTTCTGCAAGTGTGTTATCTAATGATAATGTCAGTTACTAAGATTATATGTGTGTGGTGTCAGTACTGCATACAACAAAATTATTTCCTAAACTTAGTTCATAATGTTAATTACTTTTAGTTTTAAAAATCAACGAATGTTTTATATATATAAATACATTCTAAATAAGTGCCTTTGGTTACACTTTTCTATCTTACATACAGTTCCCTTCTTTGGTTCAATGTTTCTACCTTCTACACTTTAACCTTCAAGTCAGTAAAATAAAGTGAAAGAATCAGAGAAAAAAGAAGTAAGAATAAAACTAACATAATTTTTGAGCCAATAAACACAATTATACTAATGACTTTTCATTGCAATTACTTACTCCATGGAGCAGAGTCCTTCTTGAGAAGCTAACCAGTAAACTTTGCAGCTAGTCAAGAAATTCCCTGCATTCATTGCAATTAACTATGGCCATTAATGCTTGTATGGTAAAACCAATTTCAATATGCACACCAAATATAAAATCATAAACCAAGTAATAATAAACTGAGCTAGAAAAACTAAGAATATTCAATGATGGCTACCATCTTCTGGGACAGGGACACTGTGTGGCACTGTGTAGACTGGTAAACGTCCCTACCAGACTACAAGGTGCTCTGCTTCATCTTGTTAAAAATTACCTGGGCCTCAAATCACCAGGCACCAGGCAAATGTGGACAGTGTGGTCACTCCCATCAAGATGAGGACTGATAAACACTGCCGTAATATGGTTGTACTGCCCAGAGAAATCAACAGTGTTGCTCTTGGCCATTAGATCTTGCCTAACAATAGCATTCTGGCCAAAAAAATCCAGGCACATTGACCACTTCATAAAGGAAGCAAAAGCAATCGAGTTGCGCACCAACAACATGAACTAGAAGGATGGTTTCTTCCTAAGTAGCTCACAGAAGTCACTCATCCAGCCTCAGAAGGAAAGGCAGTAGCATGTGTTCTCCTAGATTAGGATAGTTCTGCACTCCTTCAGCAGCACTATGTTACCAGTGCCCATGACAGTAAGACTTAACACTCCTCACCCTCCACTTCCCAACCACTACAATACAGACAAAAACTTCATGTATGTATGTCACTACCAAAGTCACACTTTTCAGCACTCTGAGGCCTAAAATGTAAAAGGTGTTAACTTAGTTTCCCCATTTCAGACACTCAATTCCTGTTATTGCAGCACAAGATCAATCTCCTCCTCTCTTTCCATGGCTGTGATTGGCTATAATCCTTGCAACCTGCCTACACTGACCCATTTCTATCTGCCCCCCTTTCCCCAAAGCCCCTAGCATAAAACTGAAACTGAGTAAAATAAATATTATGTCACAATGAGCAGTTTATTGAAAGAATTAATAAATAATCCAGCATCAAAAAAATAAACACATACTACACTGCTTAGTTTATGTTACACTAGGAAAATGCACAATACATACACATCATACAGCTTCATATGACCATCATCTGAAGCTGTCAAAAGGAGCTGTGAATCAGGAGAAAAGCACAATGACCTGATGGGCATGGCATGGCCTGTAAATAAAAGATTTCTGTCTCATATGCTGAATGCCCAACAATGGATATTAAGTACCATCTTTCTTTGCCCGTAGGCTAAATACAAATCATCATCATCATCATCTTTATTTTCCATTTATCCATTTACAGGTGAATCCCAGGGGATGTGGAAATAGTCGATTATACAGTCTCTGTTGACTTACAGTAGTCATGCAAAAATACATAAAATATGATGCAATACAGTAATTGTATCATCGAAATTTAATTTAGGAATACATCTAGAGTAAAGTGCAATTATACCAACCATAGCAAATTTTCTTAGCAGTACTAAGCATTAAAATTGTCAAATGTTATTAACATTATAATTTAGGAATTCATCTACAAAGTAAAATACATTATCGATGAGAAATCTTTGTAATGCTTTTTTAAAAATCTTTTCTTTATTGACTAGACCCTTTATATGATTGGGAAGCTGATTGTAAATCTTGCTACCCATATAGTATGCTCCTTTTTTGTATTTTGATATATTAGCAGTGGGAACATGAAGATCATTTGCTGTTCTGGTGTTATGACTATGAATTTCCCAATTTTTTGCAAATAGGTGCTTGTTTTTCACGACATACATTAAAAGGGAAAAAAATGTATTGAGAATAGAAGGGTAATATTTCCATTTCTTTAAATAGCTTTCTGCATGATTCAGTTTTTTTAGACTTCGTCATTATTCTTAGAATTTTCTTTTGCAACCTAAATATTTTTATACTATTTGCAGAAGCACCCCAAAAAATTATGCCATAGGAGATAATTGAGTATGCATAAGAGAAGTATAGCATCTTTAATGCCTTTACTGCTAGCAGAGGGGTGAGTGCCCTATAAATAAATAATTCTTTTGTATGCATATGGGACCATGGAGAGACAAAATGGTGCCACTAGCATGCGTAAGTACAGCACCAAAAAAAAAAAACTCTTGTTTAATCCATATCACACATTGTAGCTAATAAGACTGAAGATAACAGCAGAGGGGTCAATGTCACAAGCTTCAAGAAATAGACCATATAATACCTTCAAGGGTGTGAACCAGTTTTCCAGAAGCAACATCAAAAATGTTGATAATACCATCAATTGCTCCACTAGCAATATACTTTCCATCTGGACTCTGGAAAATAAAAATTTATTGTATTTTTCCCGCAAGGTGAATAAGGTCCCATTTCACTATAGCATGATGCATGCTCAGGTTGCACATAAAGGAAATGTAATCTAGATATGGAAAACAGCTGTATATAAATGAAGTAAACATCCATGGGCATCAGCAAGAAAAACAATGCTTTACCTTAAAACACTAGCAAATTATAAAACATTCTTTGGAATCACCTAAGAAATGGAAAACTGGGCAGGAGATTTGGAATGTCAGGAGTATCTAGATTCATTCAAAACAATTGCAAGAGAATTATTTAGATTCAGAAGGAACACAGGAGGTCAGATAGGACAAGCATGGCACTGAACCAGCAGATGACACAACTTTATATGAAAATGAGTAGACTAATAAACAAGAGGGCACAGTTTGTTAGTAACAGGATATCACACACAAGTTGTGTGTCAAAGTGTTACCAGTCAAGTGGGAATAAACAATAAAAGTAATTAAGTTTAATGCACAGCCGTGAGACAAGACATCAGTGACAATACAGACATCCAGATGCATGTCACACTTCATGTGCAAGTGCTTAATTCTAAATAAATTCTCTACTCACATATGCAATACTGAGAGTAAATTTTCCTCTTGTATCAAGGGTTTGTTCTTGTTTACCAGATTCAACTCCATACAGAGCTATTTTTCCAGAATGACTTCCTGAGATAATAAACTTATCATCTGGTGAGAAAGCAACTGTCCATATATCCACTGGTCCAACTTCAATGCTGCCCACTTTCTCCCCAGTTGCAAGATCCCACAGTCTGAGGCTTGAGTCCAGTGAACTTGAAGCACAAGCTTAAATCATTAAATTTACACTGTTATGGGATGTAACACAACACAGACTGGTATACACAGTTACTATCATTTCAAAGAAAAATGTTACAACCATTTTCTTTCTTACACTGAATGGAGGCAACAGGGTGTTTTAAAACCCTGATGACTAGCTAGAGACTGTTTGCTGTCAACAGCAGAACATAGTTATCTCCCTAGTGGAATAATTTCACATTACAAACATAACGTTCACATCTGTGGGTTGTACAATCCATCACACCATACAGTGCCTAGTAGACACAGGTACATGGCTGTTAGTCTCTTTAACCAAAAACCTGCTGATTTTTCATGCAAAAATGACAAAAAAAGCCTACATCTCAAAGGATAATTACCTGCCAATATCATGGACTAGGAGAGATTTTAACTGCTTGCTGCTTACACTTTTACTCACTTGTACTGTCTGAATTAATGGCAACTGAGACAACTCCTAGTGAATGGCCCTCAAGTTTGTGTTTTAGCTCTAGACGATCATTCTTGAATATCCAGACCTTCACTAAATCATCTACAGCTCCTGTCACAATATAATCCACTGATTCTTCCGCAGCAGTTGAATCTCTGGAAGCAAAAACTCAAATTATTATTAGTATTATCTCCAATGTAAAATCTCATGATAATCTATTCTGCTTTTAGACAGGTAGGATTTTAATGGGAGGTCAGTATATATAAGAACACAGCTTGAAATGTATTACTCAGTTAATAACGGGCAGTAGAATGTCTTGGGGAGGGAGATGTAGAGCCAGGAGGATGAGGAAGGGTAGGAAAAAAGGAGGAACACATTCACATACCCTGATGATTAAGGCAGCAAGTTCCTCCAAAACTGCAGTACATATCTACCAGCAAATGCAGTGTCACATAAGAATTGAACATATGAGCCTATTAAAATGTTGACCTTATCAGTTACTGACTTCTTTAAATGTATTACCTTAAAATAACAAACTCAAAATATGGGAGGAGTGATGTTACCTAGTGTTTATACTCACTTCTGCTAGCTTGTTAATCTCGACTGTGTAATATGGGCGATTTCTGGCTTCCGCCGCGAAGTAGTTTCGATCTGGGCTATTCTCGTATATATTGCACAGGAGCGCAGAACTCACAGTCTGTGTAAAATCGAAAAAGAACACATACCTTGATTCTTCACCATCCCCATTTTCTTCATCTTTCTTCTTCATTCTCCCCCACGCACAGCTCCATATACTGTCTTCATGTGCATTGTCTTTCCTATACAGTAAGGAATGCTGGAAAAAAGTTTTTAAAACAGTAACATAACCTACAAAGTGCAACCATAATTGGCACGGTTATCTCCTGTATTATCGCATAACTGTAACTCCTTGTCTCAAACAAAAAAACTACAGACAAGGAAATTGTGAATCACATTCATGTACGCAAATTTGTAATTACCATCTTACTATGACAGCACCAAAACCCTAATATTTTGCAAAACAAAAGGCCGCAATCAATTCCAATGTTGGCACCAATGTACCTATGCTCCCACGCTCAAAGATGCCTCTGGATGACATGAGGTGACATGGTTGCAGTCGTAGGTAAGGTCCCTGCGAATAAATAATTGCGATTCATAACCACTTATTTGTATGTGTTTTCCATGTCATTGTTCATTAACCAACCTATCATATTCTGAGCCAATGTAAGCACTGTTAAATAAGCTATATATGAATAATGTTCTGCACAGTTTGATAACACAGACCGAATCTTTTGGTGAACAGTACCTGATTCTTTTGTTCTACAAAACGGTCAAACCGGATCTGGAGCCCATCCGGCTACCTATTCAATAAGCACTGTTGAGCAAATATACAATAGTATACACTCAAGTTTCCCGTCGATGAAGCAGTCGGGGCATAAAGACCATCTAGAGTCGATGTGAATGGAGCTATACCTCTACTCCCCCCTATATGCTTTCATGTCTTGTGCATAATTCGACGGCAGAACCAAAAATACTTCTAACACAACTCTGCAATGAGTATTAACAAACCAGGTACTGGCTAGAAGTACGTATGTTTACGACAGACATTCATAATAGAATTTCTGAGAACCTGATGCTGGTAGTTATAAGTTATCTCCCAGTGTGGATCCTTACAGTCACGGCACAGATATAAACCCTTCCTAATGCAAGGCCAGACCCGATTTATTGCTACCATTTATGACCCGTGGTTGCTACAGTGAAGGAGAAGGAAAATGCGCGCACAACATAACATTGTGGCGCGTTGGACCCTGCTCAAATGGTAGCAATATTTAATCGGCTTACGCAAGCATGTTAGCACCATCATAATTTCAAGCCCCGATATTAAAGCAACTTATACCTAATGGCACACTACTGGCAGTGGTATGATATCTCTGTCCAGAACTGACCATCGAATCCACTTCAGAGCATTGTCAGCGTCACAGAGCATTGTGACGCTGCTATTCGACACTGTCATTGTTTTCTCTGGACTGGTTACAGTAAGTATTATGTCTCAGTGGACATGGTGTATTATTATGGACTTGAATGTGTGTCAGAACCGCTTTGACAACCCTACATCTTGCTCAGTATATGAATTATTAGCGATCTATCGCTCAGTTTCACCAACATTAAATAGTTTCCTTGTAGTGTATAGAAATATTTTATGGTGTGTTATTTTTGTTAGATAACCCTAAGTCCACGATAATCTAAAAATTTAAAAAAACAAATAAGACAAGCAATTGTCACTAAACTGTCCTTTTTGCTGCACTTGAATTCAGGCTAGTTGGTGTCCACATTCAGATATTGGCAACCCTAGATATGCGCGATTTCCCGCCAATTGTGGAGTAAGGGTATGGTGCTTTATTTCGTTTTCAAGAAAGGAATGAGTAAATTGAATGTATATGTATTTGGTATTGAATGTTAGTGTAAATTGGTAGTAGGTGGTGCATTTTTTTGGAATTACTATGGATGTGGCAGAAGCACAAATCGGTCAACAGCGTGTGAGGGATGAAGTAGGGGTGAGATGTCAAAAACTTTTTCAAGATTTCTTAGAAGAGTAAGTAACTTCTTCATGTGTCTCTGTTAATGGAGTGTGTGCCGTATACTGAATCTCCACCGTGTTAACTTAAAGTCGTACCCGGATTGCAGAGTAATGGCTGCCTTCACATTTAGGCGTTTCAGTGTACCCTAATAATTTCAACCATCGTATGGACCATTGTTTTCTTCACAAATGATTTTTTTTAGTAATTTACTCATTAGTTTATCATACGTCAGAATTTGTTGGTTATACGCTTTTATTGGCTGCCGTGAATCATTCTCGTCTGTAAATTAATCGCCGGGTGCATGTAATTACCAATCAGTAATTTTAATACTTCTCTTCAATTTCTAAAGCAGACTAAAAAGGAAGTGCATTTCTATGAAGTGTTCAGATTTTTGTGGACTGTTGTGCACTTGTAAATACAGCAGTTTCAAAGGCTTTGCAATTAAGTTATCGATTTTTGCATACACATACAAGTGTGAAAAAATTTGTCTTCAGTGATGTTAAGCAAATAATATTTACAAGTACAGATGATGGATGGACATTTTGCTGGACTTTTATGTGTTGCAGCGCAGTATTACACCAAACTGGGAATATTTGTCAGCAATTGTTAACATTGTCATCTTTCTCAGTTTTGGTTAATACTGATTTCATATGGTTTAGACAGTTGCCTGTATGTTATTTTGGAGGAACATAAACATTTTTATGCCCACATTTGCATAATTTGAACTCATTTTAACCCCAAAAAAACATGTAATTTCTTTGATAATATGTACTGATGTAATTTTTTACTCATCTGTTCAGTAAAAATGCTTTCCAACATGTGCTAGAAGGATCATAGGATATTTCATACTGTGATTCATATTTGCAGCCCAGTGTATCTGATGGAACTACCCTGTGGTAGTAACATGTTACATGGGTATAAGTTGAGATTATACCTAGGTGAAAGTAAAAGTAGGGTACTATTTTGTGTTTTGTTAAGGTACAAGGAGGATGGCAAGATTAAGTATTTATATGGGGCTGAAGAGTTACGAAGTCCAGAGAAAAGTACGCTTGAAGTTTGTTTTGAAGATGTCGAGAAGTATAATCAGAATCTTGCAGCCACAATAATAGAAGAATATTACAGGTAACGCTTATATTTACGTAGGTTTTCCACAGTTGATACTGTGACAGGATTGCTTGCAGCTGTACAGATTTTAATTAAATAAATGTTGATTTTATTAGTGGGAAATAAGGAGAGTATGACACAGCTGGAATTAGCAGACATATGGCTCAGGAAGTAAATTGCACTGCTGTGGATGAGCTGCATAGGTTTGAACTGAGTGAATTGGGTTTCATTTGGCTGTACTTGTAAATAAAATGTAGATATTTTCATAAAAGAGAAAACTTGATGATTTGGAGGTTGAGAGAAATTGATGGACATTTATTTGCGTAGCACCTGCCTTGAATGTATCTTTTTCTCAGCATAAAACATATGATCACACCTATCTGTTTTGCATTGTATTAGTGGTCTGGTGTATTAGTGGTCTGGTACATGAATGAGTCCAAGACTGGTACTGGTGTATAATGGGAGGGGCTTGAGAAGGGGGCATAGCTCCAGTCTACAGTATTTCAGACTGAAATGTACACCATTTACACATGTATAATTGAGACTATAGAAGGGGGCTACATGCATAGGAACATCTGTATTCTTTCCAACAATCAGGCAGCCATTAAGGCTCTTGACAATTTCCAGATAAATTCTAAATTAATCTGGGATGCCATCAGTCCCTGGTGAAACTGGTAGAACATAACAGGATTCAACTGCATGGGTGCCAGGATATGTGGGCATTGTCAAAAATGAAGTAGCTGATCAAGGCTCCTGCCTACCACTTGTAAGGCCTGAACCTGCCCTTGGCATATCCACAAAGTTGCCAGGGGATGACTAAGGGCTGGACGAGCATGAAACATGGGGAGTATTGGCAGTCCATTTGTGGACAAAGGCAAATTAAGGACTTTCTTAAAAGACCCTCTGCTAAAAGAGTTGAGGAATTACTCAGGTTGAGCAGAAACCTGCTAATAATAATGATGGAACTGCTAACAGGACACTTATTTAAAAGGACAACTATAGAAACAGGTTGGTAGACAGTCCTAGTTGTGACAGATGTAAGCAGGCATTTGAAACAGTCTGACATGTTCATTGTGACTGTGGAGCACTGGGAGTATTAAGATTTAGGCACCTCAGCCATTATTTCATGAATCAAACATCTGTGTCAGCAACGTACTGCATTTTGTTCAGTGTGCAGGGCTGCTGGATTCTTAAGCAAGGAGCTGCACAAAAGATCAGAAACAGACATGGTGTAAGGATCACTGCAGTGCCTACCCCACTGTATTCTGCTGTACTCTACTGGCAAGGGGAGTGCATGATAATGTCCTTTCCAGTTCATTCCAGACTTTGTGAGGATGATGAATTCCTGACACAAAGCAAGGTGACCACACAGTCAGACTCCACATTCAGGAATTGCAGATGAGATCAGTAGAAAAGTTATATGTCTTCCTTATCATTATTCACAGTTAATATAGTGTATCAAATTCTGTGGCCTAGGGGATAGGGTGGTAGATTTTTAGCCAGAAGGTTGTGGGTTTTCATTTCAATGTTCATTTATTGTTGCTGTTTGTGGTAGTATCCATGTTTGAAGATGCTTACTAATATTTCAGCTGTTTGTTCATGAATGGTGACTAGGAATATTTTCCCTCTTCCCAATTCTACCCCCAGAAATATCCATTGACCTTTTACTTGTTGGCTTTCTTTATACTTGTGTTTGCAAAGTTTACTTCTATCTGTTTTAACTCTCTTTCCTTCTCCTAATTTTTTAGATACTGCTGTCATGTGTTCTGTGATTACTAAATGGAAAAATTAGGAAGTTATATATTTGATATTTGGTATTCCAGCCCCCCCTCACCCCAATGTTTGATGTAACTTTTCTGATTATATTAGTAGCATTACTTCCAGGAGTGTGAGATTACTTCTTGTGTTAACCATGATACTTGTACTTTTTATTGCTGTAAATTGTTTCTTGTTGATAGTTTTCTGACATTTTGGCACATACTTGTCACTTAGGTTGCTGGTTTTGCACATTCATGCCATCACATTTCAGGCATTTTATTTTTTTCCTTATCAGTGTGGTGAATTTTTAGAACTGCAGTGCCTTGTTGTGATCAGTAAATAGGTACTCGAGAATACTTTTGTTGGAATTTCATGTTTACTGATGGAATTTCATCCACATGATTATTCTAGGTTATGTGGCATTTCTTTCAGTTCTTCACAGTATCTTTTTATCTCTCCGGTAACCTTGTTTGACATGTCTGCGGTTACTGTAGTTTTTATGTTCTCTTTGTTTTCATAGAATGTGCTGCAGTCACAGTTATTGTTACTGCTACAGTTTCCTGTCTCCTTTACACATGATTAACTTTATTTATTTTGTTCATTTAATGTAATGTTTTATTATAAATGAGTATGTTATAGGGTGGTTCAGTAGTACGTTCATTTAAATTTTTTCATTACTTGTAACACTGACTTCTTGCACCAAGTTCTTCTGTGATGGATGACACTGAAATCAGTTTTTTTTTTTTTTTTTAATATACTGCGAATGTTATTGGCAGTTCTGATGTTGTGGTTAACAAATGTTATGTATTTGATGAAAGCCAGTATAATAACAAACTTCATCATTTAAAATTCACATTTAACATTCAAAAAATGAATTTTCCCTACACAGCACATGTATGTTGTATTCCTCTGCAACTTTAACTGATTGGACTTTATGATGGAGACATTCTGCTCTCTGTGAAGTAGGAAGTGAATTTTTGTATGTAACTTAGGTTATTTAATCTTTAAAGCATTGCATGGTACATTCACTCTTTTTCTGAGAACCATTGCTGGGTCTTATTGCCTTTAGGATATTTCCGTTCCTGTGTCAAGCAGTACGGAACTTTGCGAAGGATCGAGGGGAAGTAAAAGATGAGAAGGAGTACTATGTGAGTTTTACAGATGTGCCAACTCGCCACAAAGTTCGCGAGTTGACAACAGCAAAGATTGGAACTCTAATTCGCATCTCAGGACAGGTGGTACGAACTCATCCAGTTCACCCAGAACTTGTGTCAGGAACGTTCATCTGTTTGGACTGTCAGACAATGATAAAGGATGTGGAACAGCAGTTTAAGGTACCTTTCATTTTTGCATTCCCTGAAGATTATAATCCTTGCAATGTGATGGCACAAAAGAAGGCTTTTGCTATTTTAGTATCCTTGTTGCTATGTATATCATCAGATGCAGGACCTTTTTTTTTTCTCCCTCCTCCTTCCCTCCCTGTTATCTTTGTTAGCAGCCAATTAGACCATCAGAAACCGCAGAAAGAGATGTGTTATACCGATTTAAGTATTTTGGTTTGATTAGAATATGGCCATTCCCCACTATCACTTTTGCTTTTAATTTGCAGTTTTGTACTGGGTTTGAAATAAATAAATAAATTAGTAATTATTTTTTTCTGTATGAGTTGAACCAGTATAATTTGTGCACTTATCTTAGTCATCAGTATATCACTAATTTATAAAAGAGTATTACTGTATGGTTACTCTATTATATTGATGCAGCCTGTAACTGTTGATGTCATGAATTTTTATCAGAACATGGTTCATTATTGATTTTGAAGTATTGCACCACAAATATCAATAATTTATGAAGGTCTGCCCATCCTTAATTTGTTTGTTTTGTTTATATGTTTGGTGTTCTGTTTCCAAGGTTCATGTTTTATTGCCCATCTGGATTGGTTTACCATCTGCCTATTTATTTATTTATTTCCTGATAAGATTAAGAGGAAGAGTATGACAGGTATATAAAATTAAGAAATTATGCATTTCATGTATGATATTGAGAGTATTATTTTTTGTTTTATACACAGTTTTTTCTGGCTGTAGGACTTTGAAGCAGATGAAACTGACTGCATGACAATTTATTTTTTACCATGCTTGGCTCAGAATTATCCTGTAATTACTATGAATGAGATTCAAAGCTTCAGATTTACTGACTAATTTAACATTCTTTATTAAACTTTTGGAATTGTTGCTGCCATTCAATTAAAAATTTTATATTTGCTATCAGAAATGTAAAGATTAAAATAATGTGTACAGAGCTATAGTTTATCCTCTTCTTTTGTTGCCTGTAAAACCTGTTCTCTCATCTTAAGGGAAGAACATAGGCTTAGGGAACACTGGATCTAAGACAGCAGGCAACAGAAGGCTGGAGAAAACTGGGTAGTGAGGAACTTTATAACTGCCATTCCTTGCCAGATATTATTAAGGTGATCAAATACATGAAGATGAGCTTGGTATGAATATAGCACATATGGGAGAGTGCAGGAATGGATACAGTGTCTTGGTTGGAACATCTGAAGGAAAGAGATCACTTGGGCTGTCTAGGCACGTATGGGAGGATAATATTAAAATGGATCTTAAAGGAATGGGATGCAAGTTTATGGATTGGATTCATCTGGCTTATATTAACATAGCTGCTGGGATTTTCTTGATTAGCTGGAGCAATTGTTAGTTACTACCTGAACTGTAGTCCTCCAACTTGTGGGATCTCTCTGCCTACATAGTTGTGCATGTCCAATCTGAAGTCATGTACAATTGACTAATTAGTTGTAGCTACATAATTTTCAGAACCTTATCAGCATTCCACATTCACCTACTCATTTGTACCAACTTATGCCATTTAACCTTACATGAGGGTTTCAAAGGTTGTTTTTCCAAATTGTGCACGTTATTACCATTCTTTGTACTGCTGTCATTAATTCACTGTTGTCATACCGTTACGAAGTGTGCCAATAAAGAGAATGTAAAGAGATGCATAGGTTCTAGATATAAAAGACATTTAACACAAAAGGATATTGTTTATGTGGAACTTCCCGACACTCATTCTGCCATTTTAGGTGTGAATTTTTGTTTGTGTTTTATAGTTCACAAACCCAACAATCTGCCGCAACCCTGTCTGCAGCAACAGACGACGCTTCATGCTAGAAGTAGACAAGTCAGTGTTTGTTGATTTTCAGAAAGTTCGCATTCAGGAAACACAAGCTGAGTTACCTCGAGGTTGCATACCTCGTAGGTGAGTTATTGTATCAGTGATTGCAATACAGTGGTTACTCACATAATTATTGCAGCTGTACTTTGAGACAGTAAATTAAAAGAAAATGAAGTACCATACTTGTGCCCCAAACTTTTAGCCACAATTCTTCAGGTAAATAGATATGAATATGTTTAAGTAATTGTATAATTTTCTTCAGTTCGAACATATACCAAGGTTTTTGAAGGAACCCAGATGTGTATTCATGCACAGCTAATGAAGTGTGGGAGTTTAGACTTGTCAGTGTCTGGTGGTTCATAACATATTGAATCATGTAGTTGATTTGAAGGCTGCGTGGGAGGAATTGTTTTGGTTTATGAAATATGACAGATTGTTTAGGTGTTTAGTTTAATTTCATTTGATCAAGTGAAAAGTAAGACCTGGAGTTGACACCACATTTCACTCTTTGTCAGTATATCTTTTTATAAAAATGCGGAAATAAGTTTGTACATAAGTAACTGCTTTGAGAAATGGTTATTTGGTTACTCAGTTAATTAACAGCAATTTATGTGTTAATAAATTATGGTACATAGTATTATACTTAAGAAATGAAATAGTGTTGTTTCTGTGGAATATAAGATAGGAAACATGTCATTAACCTAGAGCAGGAGTGACTGAGTGCCATAAATGCTAGAAACCTAAGTAAAGCCTGTAGTTTACCAGCAAGTTTGTTGGGATGGAAGATGCCTTCCAGCATTTTTGGGTAACACTTTTTGGCCACGGGTAATATGGTTTATAGATTTCACAGAAGTAAAGTAATTTAGAAGAAATAATAAAGTGTTTCCTGCATGGCACGTTTGTCAGTGGATCAGTGAAAAAGAACTTATTAAAGAGTGGAAGTCCTTATAAGGTAAACATGAAAATAAGGCTTATTTTATGTACCAAATTTAATATTTTGATCTCAGGTGTTTGTTTTGTTCAATTGTGAATGTTGCAAATGTACATTATCAATGGATGTGCAGTGGCAGTATGACAGTGCTTTTGTGGAAACAAGACATAATGGACCACCTAAAAACACAGTCAACAGTTATTTGTTGTCGACACAGGTACACTTCTTTGTTTACCTCACTTATGTTCTCCACCTCAAGAATCTCATTATGCAGTCTTCAGTGCTTTTTAAGTCACAACAGTGCAACAAAATCTTCAAAACTGTGCTTGAAATTTGGATCTTGCTGTAAGTCTCATGATAGGCTCCATTTAGTCAAAAATGTATAATAGAGTTGTGGAACTAGAGACACACAGCAGATAAGCCACGTGCAAGTGATGTGGTCTTCAGTTGATTATCAGCTATGGTACAATTTGACTATAAATAAATGAATAACATTTATAAAGTCTTTTAAACTTATTAAGTGGGAAATTTGTGTACAAAGTCCACATAAAAGACACTGCTAAAGCAAGAAAACTTTTTACATGTGAACCTTATATGTGGGACAATTTTTCATTATTGTTATGGGAGTTTTGTGGGCTGGAATAATGAATTTAGTATAGTGACTCATTATGGGCTGTATAGTCCAGGGATTGAATCTTGGTAGGGGTGAGATTTTCCGTACCCACCCAGACCGGCTCTGGGGCCTACCCAGCCTCCTATACATTGGGTACCGGGTCTTTCCCGGGTGTAAAGTGGTTGGGGCGTGACATTGACCACCCACCCCTCTCTAGTACTGAGATTAAAGAAAGAGAAGACCTTTATATCTACTCCTCCTCTGGGCCTTCGTGGCCTGTTCTAGGGTGAACTTTACCTTTTCACCGTTTGTTATGGGAGTTTTGTCAGGCGTTCAGAAATCTGACATCTGCCATTTGAAAACTTGGTATCTGCAAATGAGTTTTCAAGGAAACAATGTAACCTGTTTCGTATAAATGGCATGGTATAAGCAGCAACAGAAATTGCAAACTGGAACAGTTGTGTAATTTGTTTTATTTATATAATCTAGAATTAACACAGTTTAATCAGTTGAGCATATACGGCACTGGTGAAGGATGAATGCTGTATTTCTTTGCCACTTGTGGCTTTCAGTGACTTTTGGGAATATATGGCAGTTCATGAAATACATTTATGTGCCAAAAAATCTTTTGTCATGTGCCACTTGGGACACACATGCTATAGGTTTGGCATCCCTGACCCAGAGTATTGGTTTATTAGTCGCATGGTTCAAGGCATGGAATTGCAAATAGTTGACTTTTCCCAGTGTGGAAGTGGTGCTGAGGGCAGATGCTGTGGAAAGTGTCCAGGCTGGAGATCGTTATGACTTCACAGGCACACTGATTGTGGTGCCAGATGTCGGGGCTTTAGCTCTTCCAGGAGCCAAAGCTGAGGTTGGATCACGTCACAAAGCTGGCGAGACAAACACAGAAGGAGTTCGAGGTCTGAAGGCACTTGGTGTCCGTGAACTGCACTATCGCATGGCTTTTCTGGCATGTTCAGTCCAGTCCACCAATCCTAGGGTAAGCTGTGACCTAAATATTTGCACTTATAGTAAAACGATTTTGGTTGAACATGTGAATATATAATTTCTTCCTTTCATTTTCTTTGATGTAGTATTGCTGGGAATGTAGAAAAGGAAGTGTAGAAACCAAAGCAGAATTGTGGCCATATGTGTTTTGGTGAGAAGTCTGCAGTTATAAATCTAAGAACATTCTTTTTACTTGGAACAGTTTCTTTTATAACGGGGGTGGAGAACTGATTTTGTAATGTATTTTTTAATGTTGCAAGACTTTGAAAATTTGTTTCCTACACAAACACGTGATTTTGTCTATTTTAGCACAAGTGTATTTTCCTTAGTTATATTTCTTGATTATGAATTTTCTTTGTCACACCTTGTTTGTGCTGTACCATGCTGTTTGTGTGTTATCATTTTTAAAGATTATGTCCAATGTTTTCTTCATGTATTACACAAAGAACTGGGTCCAGAATTCAGTTTGTTTTGTAATAAATACTGCATAAGCTGAATTTTGGATATTTAAAACTGTAGAAGTCTTATGTTGCATTTAGAACTGTCTGAGGCAAATCTCTGTCCTCCATAGTCGTGACAGATAAGATGAAAGTTTATTGCTCATTTGTAGATGAATTTAGAAAATCTGTTGTTGTAATGAGTTTTAATTGCAGTCACACACTACATTTTTCTATAACAGTGATAGCCTTGGGTTCCAGAGAGGAGCAATACACTACAACATGCAATGTTCTGTAGTTGACATTGTTGTAGTGGAGTTACAAATATGTACAATTCCAATATTGATGCTGACACAATGTGTGCAAGTGTCACTGCATTTGCTGTATTGTTGGAGTAGAATTTCTTTGTGGCTTGCCGTTACAGAGGAGCCAAAATAGCATGGTCAGTATAGTGACTAGGCTATGGGCTGGACAATTTGAGGATTGATGGCCAGCAAGAGCAAGGGATTTTCTTTTCTCAGAATGTCCAGACTGGCTCTGGGGCACAGTGAGCCTCACATCCAGTGAGTACTGGGGGCTCTGTCCATGGCAGTAAAGTGGCTGGGCCATGAAGCTGACCACTTACTGCAGTCTAGCATCGAGGTTGGGAGTGAGTGGAGCTGTACCTCTTTCGCCCTGTATATGCCCATGGTAGGCACAGGGACTTTACTTTTTTTACATGCCATTGCAGGTGCCACTTCTATCCTCTATAAACTGTATAAGTAATGTAATGGTATGTTATTTTGACCCATGTATGGGAAGATTTTATTCCTTACACATGCACTGTGTATTATCATTGATTTTAGGCAAGGTCATAGACGACAGGACACCATGTTCCTAATGATGTGTTACATATATTTGTTTAGCCCACTTGTATTTGGTGGTGATGTATTGAAATGCTGTTCAGGATCATGTAGGTATATGATATAAAGGGATACATGGATGTGATTCTGTGTTGCAGTTTGGGGGTGGAGAATTGCTGATGGAGGAAGTTACAGCTGAAATGATGAAGCAGCAAATGACTGATGCAGAGTGGAACAAAGTGTATGAGATGAGTCGTGATAGGAGCCTATACCAGAACCTGGTTGGCAGTCTCTTCCCATCAATTCATGGCAACGATGAAGTTAAGCGAGGTCAGTACACATAGTAAAAGCTTTATGTTCCAGACTTCTGTACAGTGAAAAACAAAAAATACCAGCAATGTTACTGTGTGAGGTTCTTTAATTCAATAAGTTCATCCCATTTAAAATGTTTTATTACTACATAAAAAATAAATGTATCGCAACCTGAAGTATCCCTTCTTTGGGTTTCTCATAAGGTAAGTAATCCTTTGTACAATGCTTTCAGTCTTTCGAGCTTCTTTTTCCTTTAGTTCTTGTAAGAGAGATTTTTTTAAGTCTACAGTGTAGAAATATGATTGGTGGTATTTACATTTTGAGATGAGGTGGAATCTGAATATGAAGAAGTGTGGACATTATCATTGTGAAGAATTTTGGCATGATGGTAGTGCTCTAATGTGTGATTTACAGGCATTGTCTTGATGCTGTTTGGTGGGGTTCCTAAGAAAACAATGGAGGGAACCACACTGAGAGGTGATATCAATTGTTGTATTGTAGGAGACCCAAGCACTGCAAAGTCTCAACTACTGAAACAGGTAAACCGATAATTAGTCTTTTCTTTGTTTTTTATTTTCATTGCTGATATGTGAGAATTTTATAAAGATATTGCTTGTAACAGGCAAAAAGTGAAATGAAAAGTTCTCACTGTGAACACTATTCATTGTGAAGGCATAGGAGAATGTGGAGGTATGATTCCATCATTCTTAACCATAGCCTTAGATGGAAGTGAGTGATCAGTTTCAATCCGGAGGACCTGGATAGTTTGGGAGTAGAGAAAACTCTATTGCTTCTGCCAGGAATCAAACTACAGTTCCTTGGTCTTCCAGTCCATAATGTGGTCGCTATGCAGACTGAGCTATCCCAACTCACATTCTAGGAGGCATTTGTCCAAAAATATGTGAAATTCATAGTCTGAAGTCTGTCCACTAAGTTCTAAGTGGCAACAACAGTGTTTGGTGATGTGGCAGTGGCAGTAGTAATGATGTTTGGGATGCAGTCATAATTTTTGTTGTTGCTGAGGGAGCACTAAAAAGTAAAATTGTCCCTGTCCACACCATGAAGACGTGTAGGGGGGAGTAGATATATGGCTTCGCTCATTCCTAATGTCAGCACTAAATGAATTTCAGGAGTCTGCCTCACACCCCAGCTGCTTTACCTCTGGGAAAGAGCCCCTGTACCCATTGAATAGGAAGCTGGGTGTGCCCCAGAGCCAGTTTAGACTGTTTTTGGAGTAGAGAAAATCTATGGCTACTTCCAGGATTCAGCCCTGGACTGTCTAGCCTGTAGCAAGTTGCTCTACCAACTATGCAATTCCAGCTTGCCTGAGGAAAAAATGAATGGGCCATACAGTGCTAATGTCCCAGCATTTGCTTGGAGGCATCATGGAAAACATTGAAGGACCTGTCTGTCTTTTGCCTGGTTTTAAACCAGGTGCCTCGTAACATGCCGTTTCTCTTACATTCTGTTTGTGCAGGTAGCAGACTTCAGCCCACGGGCAGTATACACTTCTGGCAAAGCTTCTAGTGCAGCTGGTCTGACAGCAGCTGTTGTTAAAGATGAGGAGTCATTTGACTTTGTGATAGAAGCAGGTGCCCTTATGCTGGCAGACAATGGTATATGTTGCATTGATGAGTTTGACAAGATGGACCCTCGTGACCAGGTGGCAATCCATGAGGCTATGGAACAGCAGACAATATCGCTGGCCAAGGTGAGTGCTGTGGTGTGATGTGTTGAAAGTTTACCCTCTAACTGCCAAACTGTTTGCCTGCTAGGCCAGCCCCAATTTAGGTTCTTTTCTACAGACTTCTGTTGTTTGGCATGGCTGGCATAGTCCATTTATGATTCCAAAAGTTTCTTTATTTCACTTGTGGATGACATTTTGTGTACTTCATCTGCTGGCACATACTTTGTTCTAAAATTGGCCGATAAGGAATTCCATGTGTCATTGCTACAATAGTAAATGTGGACATCCTTGGCACAGTGCTACTGTAGTAGTGGGTAGCAATTTTAAGCTTAATATTTCTGTGGCATGAGCATGTTGAAATGCAAAATACAAAGTTTATATTCCTGTAACTGGTATTGTTAATTTACTGTCTTTCTTTGAATGGCTTACACTTCTGAATAATTCAAGTAGTCTTTATGTACCTGCATTTACTGTAAGTACTTGTGATGGTTTTCATTATCATTGACTCAGCACTTATCCATGCATGCAGTTTTGTTGTGCATGTCAGAATAGCTCAACAAGTAGTGTGCTGTCTGGTTAGTCAGATTACAAGGTGCTGAGATGTGGAGTATTTGATTTTTGTAATGAACAGGATGTTTTTGCACTGATGATGTGGTCAAAGTGCCTGACCATTTTGATGCTTGCACCTGTTAATTCATGCAATCATGTTTATATCTTGCATGTTTAAGCTTTGTGTAGTTCATCAAATGCAATTAAAGTGGACAGACTGTAGGTTATTTGATAAGATTGAACTGCAGTGGTTGTTTAATTGTTGTTTTCAGGCTGGTGTAAGAGCGACTTTGAATGCCAGAACATCCATCCTCGCTGCAGCAAATCCGATAGGTGGCCGCTATGATCGAGCAAAGTCGCTGCAACAGAATATTGCTCTTACTGCTCCAATCATGTCAAGATTTGACCTCTTCTTTATCTTGGTTGATGAATGTAATGAGGTAAGATGTGCTTTATAGTTATGTTTGTATATTCTGAAATGATTGATTGTCTGATAATGTGGGGAGTCCCTGATGTAACTCCCTCTAATTTGCAAAGAAGTTTGCTCAATAGGTAAGGTTCCCTAGGCCATAAAAATTAAATGAGTGTTCTTTACAATGTTAGATGTAGCACATTTATTCTGTTGAAATGTTGCTATTCAACACAATTCCCAAACACATGGAAACATTTTTCCCATTTTGACATGAATTTTTAAAAGTTCTTTTGCACCAGAAATTGGGCTTTTTGCAACCATTTATTAACATTTTCCACTTCCTTATTATTGTAGAATCAACCTCCCAAGTATTGTTTCAGTGGCTCAAACAAAAATATGTTTCATGTTATCCCCACTACAAGTGCTCCTGCCTACCAACAAATATGTTCTTGATTAACACAAATGTTACTGAGTAGGGAACCCCACTTTTCAACATCCTTCTTATATGTCTTGCAGTCATTCAGATGAAGGTGGAAAGCTGCAGCTTTGTGTTCCATTTTTCTACAATCCCAGCATTCTTTTCCAGCATCCTGTCCAATTCTTTGTCATATTGCGTGCTGTGTGTAGCTACTGCTGAATGTGGCATCAGTTTTGATTTAAAGTACCTTATATAAAATTATTACAGGGATACATTACCCTGTATGTGTTAATTTGATAAGAGTCACATTTATCAGTCACATAATCCCAACATTTATTAATGACTCTCCTATGAAATGGTGGTAGTAGTAGTAGTAATATAAAAATTCTTTGGCCTTCAGGGTTGTGACACCATATAATAATACTTGAAATGACATCATCCCATTGTGTTTTTATCAAACAAGTGGTATAGGTAAATATAAACACTCATTGTGTAGTAATAGCAGTGGATAACATTGTTTCGGACATGGTTGTATCTCACCCTCTCCTATGCACCTTCCTTGAAGTCTACCAATAAAACATGCTACATTCATACCCTACTGACTTCAACCCTGAAGATGAAGACTGTTGTCTTCCTGTGAAACTTTGGTTACTTACCAATCAGGCTACACATAATCACAGCCCAGACAATGACAGTGATCTGAATGTATTTTTACTTTGTGTTCCATATGCAAGTGTGGATTAGACTGTAGGATTTTTGTACACAGTATGTGGCTAGATGATTCATAATACTGATTCTTACTATTTAGTGCGCTGAAGAAATAAGTGTGATACACGGGAGATAACTGAAGAATTACACACATAGAGTGTGATTTATGTGACCACAGTTTTACAGAACAGTTTGTAAACATTTTATTATAAGTGGAATATACAAACTGTGACATTGTTTCCTTACTGTGTAAGTTCTAAAGAATGACTATTAATTAAAATAATATTAATATGTATGATTTATTTTTTATTAGTGAATTTAGTTGTGTGATTGAGTACTCGGTTCCAGTTTAGTGGTTTTCAACCTGTGTGCCTCAGCCAAGATGAAGCCATGTGTGGGTTGCAAAGTTAGACTAAATATGTACCCTATTTTGTAAATTGTATGTCTGAAAAATTATTTGAGTTCAGAGCAAACCAAAGTAACTGTTTTATCAGTGATATTCAGTATACATACACAGATATGTGCGTGTGTATGTCTCTCAGTCAAATTTTTTATATTGGAAAACTTAGTTGTAAGTCAGCAATGCAAACATCTCTGCTTGTCTCTTAGTCGCCCCCCCCAGTTTTATTTTATTATTAATTTGTGTACTCACATTTTACAAAACTGTGATACTTGTTGTTGTGTGTCAGGTGGTGGATTATGCAATTGCACGCAAAATTGTGGACCTACATAGCAACATAGAAGAGACTGTGAAGAGTGTATATTCTCGGGAGGAGGTGTTACGTTATATCACTTTTGCCCGTCAGTTTAAACCCTTGATCTGTGAGGTAATGTCCAATTGTATAATTTACTGAGTTTTAAAGTGAGATTATTTAACTTATTGCAGTAGAGCATTATTTCAGGAGTTGCATAATTTAGAGAGAAGAAGTTTATTTATAAACAAAGTTGTCATTGATTTCCTGGTTTGTTACATTACCTGTGTCAGTGAAGAGAAGTTTTCTGTCAGGTCCATCACTATGCTCCAGTAAACCTCAACCCTCACCCCTGCACCTACAATTCATATTCCAGTTCTGAAAGGTTGAGGATCAGGGTCATAGCTTGATCAACATGTTGCTTTTTGTCTTGTAAAGTAACTCCATTGTAGTTACTAATATCTTTGATATTGTAAATAAATGACTGAAAAAAGAAAGCAAGCGGAAGTGAACTTCATATCAGACCATCCCTAACGTCCTCACTGTGTGCTATCCCCTGCTATCCTTACCTTCTGAAAGGACACACTTGTCATGGCAGTAAATTAGTAAACCTTTTTGCAATAACTTTTTATTTCTTCTTTAATGCTGTTTTACAGGAGGCAGCAAATCTTTTGGTGGAACAGTACACACATCTGAGGCAGAGAGACAGTATGGGTGGAGGGAAAGCTACCTGGAGGATCACCGTTAGGCAGCTGGAGAGTATGATACGCCTATCAGAAGCTATGGCTAAGATGGAATGCTCAGATGAGGTTAGTGTGTTGTGGTGAAACTTGCTATGTAACACAAGGTTCAAGTGATGGACAAAACTACAGTATGCTCAGGTGAGTCAGAAGGCCAAAAGTTGGAAAATGACAGGTTCAGATGGCTGCATATCATATTTATCAAACTGTAAGTTGAGGACCCTCCAATTTATTGTCTTAAAAATTGTGAGTTGTTTTATAGTCGCACACAAATGAAACATTCTATATAGGTAGGTACTGAAAATTGAAATTCATGATGGGGCATCATCTTATGTGCAAGGCCACCTCTTATTCAGGCAAATATGGGACAGTCAAATCGTGATATAACACCACCCTCACTTAGAAACCTTGAAAGTCTGTGAACAGAAAATCCCTTTTGTATAATATTTCTTTTTACCACCACCCTTGACATCCTACCACAAATTGTGGTGAGCAGTGGCGCTATATCACGGTTGGATTGTACAAGGATCCTGAAAGAATTATGTAATGTTTTGTGTTAAAAATGTGTTATAGTTCCATCAGCAATATTAAAATTTCAAGGTTTAAGTTCAAAGTAGCCATGAATGAGTAAGAATTAATTGGAGCACACTTGTGTTCAGTTGACATGTGCTGTTTCTCATGTTACATGAAGTTAGTGTTGTGCTTTACCATGTCATATTGAAGGTCAAATTGAAATAGTATTGGCAGTGTGGTTTATTTTCTGCTTTTATTGGGTGGGGACATTCTGATGCTCTGTGTGTGTGTGTGTGTGTGTGTGTGTGTGTGTGTGTGTGTGTGTGTGTGTCTCTCTCTCTCTCTCTCTCTCTCTCTCTCTCTCTCTCTCTC
>Ga0268261_10000376_pt1 | contig 27572 bp, 23 predicted proteins | sample TergutNc150P1_FD_190353 | JGI IMG/M metagenome (GOLD analysis project Ga0268261, IMG submission 190353) | Nasutitermes corniger P1 segment gut microbial community from laboratory colony in Florida, USA - Nc150 P1 (SPAdes) (version 2) | ecosystem: Host-associated > Arthropoda: Insects >... | reverse complement strand
TTTAAGGAAAATATATGGTGCAATAAAGGAGGAAAATGGAACCTGGAGAAGAAGGAGAAACCAGGAACTGGATGAACTTATAAGAAGTGCAGACATAGTGAGATGCATTAAAAGCAGAAGAATGAACTGGGTAGGACACGTAATGCGGATGGAAGAAGGGAGAATACCCAGAAGAATATTAGAATGGAAGCCAACAGGGAGGAGAATTAGAGGCAGACCCAGGAAAAGATGGATTGAAAAGTTGAAGAAGACTTCCAGGCGATGGGAATAAGAGGATGGAGGAAACTGAGCAAGGAAAGGATGGAATGGAAGAAAATTACTGAGAAGTCTAAAACCCATAGTGGGTTGTAACGCCAATAAAAGAAGAAGAAGAAGATGATAACTGAATTTATCGCATAGAATTAAAAGAATCTCCAGTACCGTGAATTGGTGTTGAGGAGGAAAAAGGAAGAAGGAGATTGTGTCCTGCTGCTGTGTCCGTCCTCCATCACTCATCTGCAGACACACGAATATTGCTGTCAGAATACTAAGTTGAGATAGGCCCTAGTAAAGCGTCTTATCCGATGGAACAATAACTTGCATATCCATCTCATACCTCCGGAGTGAATGTTTCCCGAAATTAGCTTTTGGCTTCTTCTTGAAGTGAAAATAAGCCAAATTAATTTATGCGTTGATACATTAATTCTTTACACTGGATAGAGTTTTTTCCATCGCAGGCACCGTTTGCAACAAGGACATGGCTCACGTGAGTCAGCAGCTGTTTTATTAGTAGGTAATATGTTAAAAAATTTTGCTATTTCAGGAAAGAGAAATGTGATTAAGAAAGAATTGGATAAGATTCTGTAATGTAAATTCCTTACAATAGAAATACAGCGCATGTGGAATGTAAAATGGAAATTGACACTAGTAATAATTGGGGCAAATGGAAGCAGCTCAAAATCATTCATAAAATACTTGAACATTACACTGGAAAAACATGAAATCAAGGAATTACAGCAAAGAGCCATACTGGGCATTGAGTATATATCTCAGAAATTTCTAATGAAAAATTCAAAACGCTTTCTTGGAAAAAAAATTACGTGTAACATGAACTGTAATTACAGAATAGCAGCTACACCATAAACTTCAGAAATATGTTTTGATTCGATTCAGATAAGTCAACCAAGAAGATGCAACAGTTTCACAAGTTTATTACTTGAGGTTTATGTGTGGCTCAACATGTTTCGGAAGCCTCCCCGCCCATTATCAGGAGCATACAACTGCATTAGTAGCCTCTGGTTTTATCTATTGCTATAAGAAATATTGGTTTGTAAGTCTGCTAGTGAATCTGTATGCTCCTGATTTTGGGGAGAGGCGGGGGGAGGCGTCCTAAACATGTTGAGCCACACATAAACGTCAAGTAATAAAATTGTGAAACTGTTGCATCTTGTTTGTTGATTTATTTGAATCGTATGATGATGCAGGGGCTTTCAAACTATAAATGTTTTGTTTCGTGTGTATAATTGTAAATAACCAATATAATGGTGATAACAAATAATAATAATATGTAAGTCAGATGAATTAATGTATTTTGTGGGTGAATTCCTTATTTTTTTTTTAGCAAGATATCGGTGTTATGTTTCATGTTTATTTTTTTTAACACAAATATCATATGAGCAATATTTATTTAACATCATCATAAAATAAAGACACAAAGTATAATGCCAGACTCCACAGTTTCTAATCTCGTTCAGATAGGGACAAAGGAGGGAAATTCTCTCCTAAGAGAAGTCTATAAATTTGCGAAGAAATCTGTTTGATTGTAGGCATTATGGGAATGTTTTAAGCTATCAAATTAGGTCCAAGATTTGCTTCAGCTTTGGGAAGTTTCAGGATTAGAATTAAGTCATATTGTATGTCTAAATTGTATTTAATGTCCTCTTATCTGTCAAACAGGGTTTCAGAAAAGTTTTATTGTCAGCGCTTAGGTACGCATCTTAATTAATCTGGATCCAATTTCTCCCCTGTGACTTTTCCTTAAGTAATTCATTTTTCCAGTAGTCTTAGTTTCCTCTAATATGCCCTTCCTATTCCGTAAGTACGCAATATTATAGTCTAAAAGTCTTCATGCATTCAACTAATTTGCATGTAAATATCTATGCGGGTCATGACACAAGACTGATCAACGTAGGCCAGAACACTTAGTTCATTTATTATTTTTTTAGTTCTTCCTTTGGTTTTCACATGTTAGCTGCCTTTTGACAAATTCCCACTTCAAAATATTATTTTAATTTTCTCCTTAGCCCCTCACACTTCACATTCTGGTATAGAATTATATTCTATATTCTGCCCATTATTTTTTACGATTTCATGCACGTGTTTTTCGGTTTCTTCATCGTCTTATACCGACCTCCAGTAACTAAGCAGCTTATTACGTGTTTTGTTTTTACCTAACCTTACATAATATTAATTATTTTCCTATATTTTTGGTTTTGTCTCTTTACGTATTTATGTAACACAGAACATATACGCTTTGTAATACTGAAGGTCAAAACCAACATTATTAAATTGAATTTAAGAAGCATCTGAATTACTTCGCAATTTTTCTGCTATAGTTCTGTGACAGTTGTCTAATTATAAAGACAATTTTTAGTAGTCAGGAAATGAACTGGAAACTCTGTAGAAGGAAGGGGTGAGAGATAATTTCAGGTAACTCCATCACTACAGCTCTTGCCTGGATGTATTAAGGGACATAGCTATACGCTCGATCACGAAAGCAAATTTCTGCACCGAGATTTGATATCTGGACCTTCAGTGTAGGAAACTGCTAACTTATTGGGCAGGAGATTCTGTTTAATTTGTATTTTTAAGTTCATGTGTAATGCCAAGGTCTCCATATTTTATCAAACTGTAACAAGATATTCAGGTTAAAAAAGACGAAAAAACTAGACAGGTGGGAGGAAGTAGTTATCGATATGTAGTTGGCAAGATATATGTGCGGACTAACAGACACGGACGTTCTTCTTTTGAAGTAAATTGGCCGTGCCCTAAATTTAAATCCTTACACGTTTAGGTAGCAGGCAAACTGGAAAAAATATATACTGAACTGGATGTCAGTTAAGAATGTTAACGGTAAAGGAAACAGCAATTGAAAGATTTTCTTGTTGCTTACTCTGTACTATGCCGTAAGAACATTCTTATTTTTGGAGCTATATGTTTTAAGGATAGCTTCATGTCACGGACGCTTTTTTCATGAGAAGGTTCCTGCAGTGCTCATAGATTATGAGGATGGATTGTAGCAACTCAAGTGGGAGATCAGTCTGTTTTCTTTCATAAATACAATTTTAATTTGACCTATTAGACTAATATTTTAACTATGTCGTTTTATTGAAGGATACTATTCTTTGAGGGTAGTTATTGACCTAAGAAGAGACATAAAAATTAACACTGAATGCGTCCATATGTTGCGTGACATAGTTTGATCTGTCGTACGATCCTGGAGTGTATTTAACACTCGCAATAAAAACTGTCTGTCTCCGTGCCTAATGAATCACTCCAAGATCTGCGTGTATTTTCGACCATGTTTTTCTTTTATTAATTAATTTATTTATTACTTATTATTTGAGTATTTGACGATGCTGCCTGTTGCTCGGAGCAATGTAGGTACAGGGAAATAATTTTTAGAATTATTAGAGTTATTATACTCTTTTAAATGTAAGCTTAGAAACAAAAGTTTATGGAAAATTGGTTTACGTTATTTCAGCAACAAAATTGGACGGAACGAAGCAGTTGGTTGGATATCACTAAACGTGTATCGCCCATATATCTTGTTCGGGGCCTTCAGTGAAATTATTTAGATAACAATACGGCGAAATATCGTGAAAACGTCCTTTATATGCCAGTGGTTGTGGGTTTGAAACCCATGAGGTGTTGAGTTAAGTTTAGTCTTTCCTCTAAGGCACACCAGCTGTAACTACTTACAATTCCCGTGCATTACTGGAAAGTTCCTAACGTTAACACAGCTTAACGAAAGAATTATATTTTGTTTCTTGAACTGTTGGTGATTTTTAGCAAGTTTATAAAATCACGAATACGGCTAACAGCTTCGTTATGTCTATCTGTTCGCATGGGGCAACTCGGCTCCTGAAGGACGGATTTTCATTAAATTTGATATTGGATTATTTTACCAACATCTGTCTGTAAGATTAAGTCTTATTAAAATCTGGCAAGAATGAATGGTAATTGACGGAAAGAGCCATGGGTGTAACTCCTCGGTGGAGGGGGGAATGCAAGGGGGCCAAATGCCTCTATAGTAATATTCTACCTAACATTGTTTATGATAATATCTCGTCGAATACTTCTTAGAATGAGAAATATTTTATTCTAAAATGGTAGAAAAAATCAATAAACACGTTTTATGCACATTAGGCTCTTTTCCGAAAATCTAGCTGTTTATGGATTAATTAGGAAAAATTAGTTACAGCCAGACAGGCCACAGAAAAAAATATAATACGGCGCATGGGCTTTGAATATGTGATAATTAAGGCTACACACACACACACACACACACACACACACACACACACACTCTGTCTCTGTCTCTCCTGGAATATTTAATACAAATTGCTTTTTCACTAAAACAGTGGTTACCCGAACTCGCCGCAATATTAAGTTGCACGTAAATTGCCCCTCTTGTCCTAATTCACTTCGCAGACCTGAATGGAACAGATCGAACGCGGGTTAAGAATGTTATGACACATATTAACTTACACTCTTAACAACTTGTAAACTTGGTCCCTGTTTATGGTACCTGTCAGTGGACAGCCGCTGGTACGTTTAGATTAGGTGCGAAAGCCGAAAAATCCTAATTTCTCTATAATTTTAATTAGCGAGTTTCTTCAGCCGGTACAGGGACAGACAGATTTTAAACAGGAGAGGCAATATACTTATAACGCAGCACTCTGGTAGATTGCGTAAGGTTTATCTCTGCTTGGCTATCCTACCAGCCTGATAGGATTTAACTCTCAAAAATCGGTTTTATGGAGTTTTAATGTCACCGGAAACAATATAAAGCACTTAGGTCTTTATATACATTGCCCGGATTTTGCCCGATTGTAAGCAATATGGAATTTCTCGACAGATTTTCACGAAGATCTCCAATGTCAAATTTCACGGCTCTTCGATCAGTAAAAGCCGCGCTGATACATGTAGATTGTCGGACGGACGGATATGATAAACCTAACTGTCGAACGCGTCTATAAAATATATATCGCTATTCCAGTTGTTTCCTTCATTCCTTCCAGTATCGGCAAACGTGTCCAAAATCATTAGCGAATTTCCTGTTCCCAGTAAACTTTTTCCGTAATTTTCCCCACTCTTTGGAGGGGTGTCAGCTTCAAGTTCGCACTGTCGCAACGTGGCGTTTCTTGTGTATTGTTGATTCGTTGGTGTGAAATGTTTCTTTGAATTAGTGAATAGGTATATAAACAGTTGCGTTATTGTCGATCCGGCATTTATTTTGTACGTTAGTCTTGAAAATGCAGCGTGTCAGTTTGTTGGGACGCAATGGACATATTTCCGTGTTGTGGCAAAAGGCAGTTCTACGAAGGAACCTATTCACGATGGAAGAACATGTGAAAGGAAACGGAGTTCCTTGCCTCACAATGGGCGACAGAGAGCAAGAAGAGGTAATGAAATTTAAGGATTTTTTTTAATGAACGGTGGCTGCCAATACATTGAATAAGCAGCAGCAGCCAGCGGGTAAGGGGTACTACTCCAGGTTGTGATTAGGAAGAGGTGCTAACAACTCCTCACCGAAAAAATTTACCTTATCAGGAGCCACTAAAAATGAGGAGAGACATGCACTGATTCTTGGATAGGAATTAAGTAATTTAAAAAAGAAACTATGTTAGAAGCTAGACAGGGATTGGTCTGACAGTAAAAACTGAGAAAATAAGCATATTTTCGTAAGTTGTGAAAAGGATACAGGAAAAACAATACACAAAGATATGTAATAAATCCCTTAAAAGGTTGGAACTTTTCAAACATTTGGTAACAACCCTAACAAATCAAAATGTAATAATGAAGAAATTATTAGCAGATTGCCCTATGGAAATCCTTGCCGTCATTCTGTGCAGAATATTTGTCATGCGGTTTGGTTAAAAAAATAAAAATATAAAGATTATAATATACATAATTATAATTTGTCAAGTCTATTGTGTGGATTTGAATCTTGGACTCACAAACCGTAGAAGGATCGTAAGCTGAAGGTGTTCGAAAACACGGCGGTGCTAAGGAAGATACTGTGGCCTAAGAGGGAAGTGTACAAGACTGCCTAAGGAAGATCTTTTGTATCTGTATGCCTCACCAACAATTATTCAGGTGATCAAATAAAGGAAAATGTGGTGGGCTGAGGATGTAGCACGTATGGGAGAGAGGTGCCTACCAGATTGTGGGAAAACGTGAGGGAAAAGACCACTTGGAAGACATTGGCATAGGTGTAACATTGATATTAATATGGATCTTCAAGCAGTGGGATGGGGAGGAATGGACTGGATGGGTCTGAATCAAGATAGGAGTGAGTGGCAGGATGTTGTGAAGGTAGTAATGAACCAACTGGTTCCAAGCAGTCCGGGGAATTTTGTGACTAACTGAGAAAGTCTTAGCTTCGGATGTAAGACTCTGTTGCATGGTGTTTGTTACATAGGTAGGTAGGAAGTTAGTAACTGTCAGTTAGAATTAATGCAGGCATAGATACTTTTATTTCGCGCAGATTTGTAGCAAAGTTTATATAATAAGATGGAAGAAATTCCTAAGGACATCTGGCAGGCAGAAGAGATGAGGCCGTAGGGAGATATACTGCCCGTAGTTGTATTTACAAACTGGTGACAGAAACCATTCGTGCACAATAACAACTCCATCATAAGTCATTTTTAAGTAAGTTCTTATAGTACAGTGGGAAAGCTACTACTGCAGGATAAAGAGGATTTATAAAAAATTACCTGCACCTTACTGAAAAAAAGGTAAAGGGATACATATCCTATCAAATTATCTTACCATCAGTTCATAATTTGCTTTGTGCTACATTTAATCTAAGGGGAAATTATAATGTTCAATAACGGGCTTTGCATGAAGCACACATCTTAAGTCATAAACTCATTTCAGTTCACATCATTTGAGTTCTTTGTGTACCCTACACAACCAAAGACAAATCTGGAACTGTACTTCCTGTTCCTGGACTGGGAGTTGGGTAGTATAAGATGTTGTAAATCTTATTTTATTTTTTGAGTAATTCATGATAACTTTAGTCAGATCAAAATTACATGTTATTTCAGAAAATACTGCAGCCTGTGTCACATACTCTGCAAATACCTGGTAAGCAGCATCTAGTAAAACTTGCCAGTGCTTACAACTACTGGTTGAAGGTGCCTGCAGATAAGCTCATTGTAGTGAAGGACATAGAGCATGCGTTTCACTATTCTCTTTTACTGTAAGTACAAGTGTTATGCTTTATTGACGCTGATTTACCATCCACAATTTTTTTAATGCTTAATCTCCCTGTATTTACACACACACTCTGTTTCAAAATTTCATAAAATTTGGTTTGAATAGCGTGCTGTAATAAGACAAAACACTGTGCTACTTCCTTAAGCCTTTGTCATAGACACTAACAAGGCTGTGTTGCAGAATGTGACATGGGAATAGCAATGTTAAACTTAAGTGTGGAGATGATTCACAGAACACCACAGTAAAATGCTTAACGTCGTCTAATTCTTAAAGTGTGAGTGATATAAGTATATTTGTGGCAATCATTCATAATTTTCTTCTGTTTGTTCACATATGGCTTTTTTGTACTTTCCATTCATTACAGTTCTTACGTCAGAACTTTTTGGGGAGAGACAAACATGTCTGTGAACATTGAAGAAAACATGGATCAATATTAAAGACATTTCTGGCTTATATTGACATGTTTATACAAAAAAACAAAAAAAGAAGAACGTATTCCACTTTGACATTCCCAGCTGAAACAAATAATTTTAACACTGATTAATTTAATGATAACCTGAATACAGGAGTATAGCAAAACACAGAACTATGTATTATATATCAACCATTTTTCAGTTATTGGCTGGAGACCAAAATAACATCAGTACAGAGAACAACAATTCTCGTATATCTTTAGAGAATCATTACTAGATGGTTTAATTTAAGTGTGGTTTATTTTCAGATGGAATTTGTAGTACATTGTTTCGAAAACTCCATACTTAGTGTCATTATATCTGTTTTGGTTTTGAATGACAAATTGTGTTTTAATCACAATAATTTTCAGCTTCAGAATCTAATAGCTATTACAAGCTAAAATTTTTAACTCCAGCTAAATTAAAACATGATTCCAATTTGGGGTAAAGGGGCCAAATAATCTGTTTGTATCTTATAACTATTGTGTATGTATCCAAAACGGTTTCCATTTTAAACTTCTACTATTATTACAATATATGCATTTTATTATATCACTTACTCGTGTAAGATAAAAGGTTTTTATTCTCTTGACATGTAGTTCTACAGAGTAGCCCTGAAACATACAGAACTGAAAATTAGATATACTATTCTAAATTTGACTCATTGACCTGAAAGTGTGCAGAATTCCATATACAAACATTTTCATTTGTCATCCTGTAATTACAAATGGCCAAGAATCAGATTAGTTTGTATATAAAAGAATTATGACACAAAGAGTCAAATGGCAATCACCAGAGCACACCAAACCCAAAATATGAGGGAAAGTCATTAAATAACAGAAATTTCATTCTAAAGTGCATGGAAAAGTATGCACAATGAAAAATCTTATTTCGGGACACAAAATGGCTCCTTAGCAACATGCCATATAGGGGTCGTGACGATCGAGCAGTATGAGCCTGCGCAATAGCTCATACAACATGGTCGCTCCACTGTCAACTTACACCATGGAAGAGGAACGAAGCGTTATTCGTTTCTTGTGGTCAGAGGGTGTAAAACATTCTGAAATGTACAGAAGAATGAAGGTTCAGTATGGAGACAGTTGTTTGAGACAGGGGAGAGTGTATGAATGGGCGGAGAGATTTCAGAACGGAAGACAAAAAGTCAGTGATGAAAACCGGAGTGGGGAGAGCAGTTAGCGCGGCAACTGAGACAGCACTCCGAGCAGCTAATCCGTGACTACACGCGAGTCACTATTGATGAAATGTTCGTAGTATTTAACATGAGTCATAGCACTGCATACAGTATTGTCCATGATGGCTTCAGGTATAGGAAAGTGTGTAGAAGATGGGTCCCAAGGCAGTTGTCCGACGATCAAAAGGGTGCGCGGCAGGCGATTTGTCAGGAGCATTTGGACTCTCATGCTCGTGAAGGATATGCTTTTCTCCATCCAATTGTGACAGGAGACGAGTCCTGGATGTACGAGGGTGGTCTTAAACGTTCTCGGCCTCGACCATAAATGAGAACAAAATCTGCAAAATTTGTTTCCTAAGTTGGTACATCTGTCATAAGCATCCATGTGAAATTGCAAGTCATTCTATCAAGTAGTTTATTTTATACAGCTGTCTGAAGCAGGAGTGTTATCTGTATCCCTTAAATGGATAAAATTGAGTATCGTGCGGTTATAAAATTCTTTTAAAAGGTTTAACGCCAAATGAAATTCATTCAAAGTTCATAAACGTTTATGGGGACTCTTCTCCTTCGTTTTCAACAATTAAGAAATGGGCTGTCAAGTTTAAACGTGGCCGTACTAGCCTTGAAGGTGATCCACGTGAAGGACGTCCAAAAAGTGCAACAAAAGCATAAATCATTAAACAAGTGCAAGATGTGATATTGGATGACCGGCGGATGAAAGTGCGTGAAATTGCTGCGAATATAGGCCTTTCAAAAGCATGTGTAAGTACTAAGGGTGTCATTTTGGGCGGGTCAATGACCTGTGTAAACAAACCTAACCTTCCCCTCCTTTCCCTCCCAGCCCCCAGGCGGTCACACGATGTAAACAATGGCCCAGACAGTATGGCGCCAGGCTAAACGTAACTTTAACTTGTTATTATTTTGAAACCTAACCCTCCCCTACCTTGCCCCCAGGCTATTACACGATGTAAACAATGGTCCAGACAGTATGGCGCTGGGCTAAACCTAACTTTAGCTTGTTATTATTTTGAAACTTAACCCTACCCTCTCTTTCCCCAGGGTATTACATGATGTAAACAAAAGATGGCGACGGGGTGAATGACCTTTCCCCTTAACCTAAATTTACCTCGTTATTATTTTGAAACTGTTATTGTCACGTGATGTAAACAGCCCCAGGCCATCACATGACGTAAACAAAAGGTCCCAGACAGTTTGGTGCCGGGCTTAACCTAACTTTAACTTGTTATTATTTTGAAACTTTGTTATTGTCAAGGGATGTTGCGCCATCTTGAATTTGAAGCAATATGGCGTCTAGAGCAGTAATATTAAACATTGTTATTATTTTCAAGCTTTGTTATTGTAGCCGGATGTAAACAAACCCTCCAGACCGTCTATCGCCACCGCCATTTTGAATTTGAAGTAATATGGCGGCTAGGGCGGTCATTTTAAACTTTGTTATTATTTCGGATTTTGGCGCCACCGCCATTTTAAATTTTTGGCAATATGACGGCTAGTGCGGCAATTTTAAACCTAACTTTAACTTGTTATTGTAATGAGAAAATATGGCGGACTAGCGCGCCATTTAAACCTAACTTAAACTTGTTATTTGAATAAGGCGGCCATTTTACAATATGGCGTACACGCGTGTTATTTAAACTTGAATTAAATATTTACTATTTGAATAAAACCGCCATGTTACAATATGGTTACCACTATATACGACACTAGAAAGAGGTGGCTAAAGCGGTAAGATATCAGACTCATAATTGAAAGATTCTAGGTTCGAATCCTGCTGCTTTATCCATCTCTTTTTTAAGGAAACTATTCCAAGTAATAACGAAAAGTAAATAAAGACACGCTTTTACATTTTACAAATACACACAATTCAAATTTATTACGCTTGTACACTTACACAAATAAAGTTTCCGCAGTGTTTACTGTACACATAATTGGTTTTTCCACACTCACAGTTTTTATTTACGGTACTTGCTTGGTAAACATCCTAACTTCTTCACACAGAGCGGTTTTAAACTTGCAGGGCCGGTTTTAACACATTATTTACATCGGCGCTTATTCTTCCAGCCCCAATTGTGAGAACATTTACTACAGAAAAGTATTTTGGTGCGAAATAGGTTTTTTGGAGGATGTTTGGAACAGAACCAGGTGCACGATTTACAGTTAGCTAAACGCCTAGGTTTATCTAAATCCAAACAAACACATCAAATTTGCACTCATGTCTGGATGTTAACACGTCATTTGTGATACATGTTAAACGTTTTTTATGCATACAACACCGTAAGATAGTGACGATAAACGCATTTTTCTTAACACACTTTGGGCGAATATTAGTTCGGACGGGTGCTGTCCATGTATTAGTCTTGCTTCAAAGGATATTTCGACTGTGTCACAACCAGATGATAACTGGAAATTGATTTTTCTAACCAACTTAAAATTGTGTTTTTTAAGTAACTTAAAAGTTCATTCTTTTCCTGCAATACATTTTAAATATATTTCGCGTAATTTGTATATTAATTGCACAAAACTTAGAAATTAATTTCTTTTACTGAATTCAGAATTCCAGCTACATAACTCGGAAGAAGCCCTAATGAAGCACATCGTACATTATCACTGTTAATGGTCGTAACAATATCGTTTACCAGCCATACGCATATTGTATTTTGAACTTAAAATGTATCGTACCAAAAGCCCCCCTACGATAGTATTCAAGTCCTCACACAACTTCCCAATGCTTGAGTTTGGTACAAATAAAACATCGGCGAAATCTAGAAAATCCATTATGCGTAGCACTGAACACTAGTAAACACACAGAGACTTGCTGTTAAACTGCGAGAGCGGATAGGTTAGAATGAGTGAGTTGTCTTTTACTCGTAGGCGAGTAGCGAGTTGTAACCTGCACTATGTTGATCCCCAGGGAAAGGTTATTAGCTGCCCACTTTAGACGTGTTTGAACTTGTTGGCGCCAGCAGGAATGCAAGTTACATAAAATCAGATAACCATTTTAGGAAAAGGCATTAAGATAACAATCAGGTGACATACTTAAAGCCATTAAGGGGATACTTAAGATAACAATCAGGTGATATATTTTAAAAGCCATTACGGAATCTTAACTGAGGTGTTTCGGTTATTTGGCCTAAACATTTGTAAATTAGCCCCATTTGAAACCTTTCAATTACAACCCCTATTTTAAATTACTGCCCGCTACTATGTTACAATACGGCGGACACGCGCGCCAACTTTAAATTATACTGCTAACTTAACTTATAGCGCTAATTTAAAATTTTTGCTGTTTATTTACATAGGAGTGCTAGGGGTAGTGGTGAAGGGTGTTTTAGCAAAATTAATTAGAAAGAATATGTAGTTGTTATAACCTGTACGGACTAGGAAACTTACCTACAACAGGATGTTTGACTATGACCCAGACAAACGGATTGAAGCAATGCGACTTGCATGAAAATAAAATGTACTTACACAGAACAAAGTTTTGCTCCCCGGCTAACGTAACTTAACAATATAGTACAAAAACTTAAATTAATACTATTTTAAGAACTAGGCAAAGCACATAAGCACAACGCATAGAGGGGAAAATTTAGACTATATACCGAGGTATCTCGGTTATTTGGACGTAAGCATTTGTAAACTAGCGCCATTTTTAAATTTGTTACTAACTTATTCATTTACTATCTAAGACCGTCATTTTACAGAATGGCGGCTAGCGCACTATTTAAACCTAACTTTAACTTATGTGAATAAGGCGGATATTTTACAATATGGCGAACTAGTGCAATATTTAAACCCAACTTTAACTTGTTATGTGAATAAGGCGACTATATTACAATATGGCGACTAGTGCGCTAACTTTAATTTGTTACCAACCACCATTTTAAATTATACTGCTAACCTACCTTATTGCGCTAGTTTTAAACTTTTTATCTTTAAGACTCTAGGATTGAAGGAAATGAATTAGTTTCCCGCCCCGAGTCATGCTAAAAACGATCCTACCCTAGGTTATTGTGATAACGATAATAAATAAAAGACATTTTTACATTTTACAAATGGACACAATGTAGGCTGCTCATTATAATTAAAAGTACAATTCTTATTATAATAATAAACGTACAATTTAGGTTAATATTATCGAAAATACATTATGTTTATTACACTTACATTCAGGTATTTATTTATTTCTTTGCGAGTGCGGCAGGGTAGCAAGTATTTGCGCACACCAATGCTTGGGTTAAAAGTTACGGAAAATAACACGAGGTACATTTTGCACACATAGGTTTTTAAAACACACAGAAATATGCGTGTAAAATTCGCAAGTAAGTACAGACGATAAAGACGTTTAAATGCTGCGCGGTTTGAAACAGAATAATACGTGAAATGTTTTTGTAAACAAAGAACAGCGAAACGAAGAGTTTATGTTTACAAGCGTAGGACGAACACTTAGCATGTAAACGCATTATCGCGTTAAAGCGTGCAGAAATGAGGATACAGCTACTGTTATACTTTTAAGCAGAAGCAGCGGTACTGTAGACGTAGGTAGGTAGAGTTTACACTTTGTGTGCTACGAAAAACAGCAGTCAAAACAGTGGACAGAAGCCGGTTGTTCAGCGCCAAAGAAGAAAAGTTCGGTTTCATCAGCGGGAAAGGTCATGAAATCGGTGTTTCAGAATGCTGAAGGAATTTTGTTAATTGATTGACTTGAAAAGGACAAAACAATAACCGGGGAATAATATTTCAATCTCTTAACCAGACTGGACAAAAAAGTAATAAACTGTTTGGTTTGCAAAGAAAATAGTAATCTATCATCAGGATAATGCACCCGACGACAAAACCTTTTTGGCAATGGGAAAATTAAGGGACCTACACCATTAATTGTACGAACATTTACCCTATTCCCCAGATTTGGCTTCTTATTTCTGTCTCTTCCCAAAACTCAAATTCTTCCTCGCTGGTTAGTGTTTTTCTTCGAATCAAGAGGCGATTGCAGCTATAGAGGGGTATTTTGCATATCTTAGGAAGAACCAATACAGGGACGGGATAATGGCGTTGGAGCATCGCCGAAATAAATGTATTAATATTAAGGAAGATTATGTTGAAAAATAAAATTAATTTTAAAATTATAAATTCTTTTTTTATTGCTAGGTCTACAGCACCCAGTACCATTATGAACCACAGAGTAACAGACAATCTATGCAGCGGCAACACCCGTTGTGTCCGGTCTACAAAAAATTGAAGATACAGACTTCCACTGGGAAAGTCATGTTTTCTATCTCTTGGGATGTCAATGGCTCTATATTGGTGCACTTCCAGGAAAAGGGTCAAAATGTGGCTAGTGCTCGATACAATGACATGCTAGTGTACGAGCTGAAGACCATGATACGATCGAAAGGCCGGGGACGTATCTAAAAAAGAGTATTGTCTCATAAAAACGCCCGCCCCCATACGCCTGCGCCTACAGTGGATACACTACGTGCTCGGAAATTTGAGGTGTTGAAATATGCACTATACTGTCCGGACTTGGGGCCATCGGGATTTCACTTCTTTGGGCCTATGAAAGAGCACCTGCAGGGCTAGAAGTTTGCAGATGACAACGGAGTAATAGAATTGAATAATGTTTGGGTTCGAGCCCTTTCGGGCCCCATGCACCTAGGCCTTAAAACACGCCTTTTTTGCTCCGAATTCTGTACTAGGTTACAGGAGCCCTGTTCCTTTAGCAAAGTTTTCTATGGTTCCCATAACTAGTAACCTAATATCCTCTGGGACCAAGAAGAAGGAACCCAGATATGTATGCCTGAGGAAGGCCATGACCTCACATTCGCACTAAATGTGGGTAGAAGTTTCTTCCTCAGTACCGCATTTCCTACAAGTGGGGTTATTACATAACCCCACAATATATGGATATCTTCTAAATGTGTTATGCGTAGTAAGCAAGCCAAAACAACCCTGGATTCGATTCTATTACAAGACAATAATCGGGACCCTGTAGTCAGATCAGGGCCCGAAATCAAATCCCGAACCGGGCAAGGGCGAAATATTTTGAACAGGTATGGAGTGAAAACATACCGCGCCTTTTGCAACAAGAGCGGGAATATGTATCCACCCCTGGACTTTATATGGGGCGTAAGAGTCCATCGCCCATTCTACCCTCCTGTAGGTGACCATCCTCGTACAAAACTCCAGTCGGGACGTCTAGCCAGGAGTGCGGACGCAGGGGCCGCTGACTCCTGTGTAATACCCGAATTAGGAAAACGTGTAGTTAGCAAGAGCTCCAAGGTTTCCCCTTCAGAGTGCGAGCGCCTATCCGAAAGAGCCACCAAACATCCCAGCTTAATTTTAGGGTTCCTAGAAAGAGCCCTATGTAACCTGGACCAAGCCGCAATGCAAGATGCTGTTTTTCCATCCAGCGTTTTATTTTTCTTCTTCTATTCTACCTAGAGACTCCCAAGAAGGGCTCAGGTGCAACAAACAGCTGAATAGAACCACTTATTGCGAGCTTGTTGGCGACTTCATTTCCTCTGACTCCGGCATGTCCTGGAATCCAATATAGCCCCAACGCATGTCGGGTATAATTTATTATTTGGCACTGTCGTAGCAACGGAGACGTTGTTTTAGCAGCCTGAAGCGCTTTCAGAGCCGCCTATCAGAGCGATTACTAACATTTCTCTAGCCGGTCCTGAGTTCCGTTCTCATAAACACAGGCTAGTATCGCATATATCTCAGCCTGAAAGACCGTGGTATATTTACCTAGATATATGCTAAGCCTTCTGTTTACAGATTGCCCTTAGATCCCAGCCCCGTTTCCCTCCGCAGTCCTGGACCCATCTTTAAACCAGACGAGCCCTTTAACCCCAGGAGTAGTCCCGTAGCCACTGGTATATTCGTCTCTAGTTAACATCGTAAACCTGTATTTTGGTTCCACATTAATAACTGGCCTCATAACGTCGACCCCCATATTAAATATAGGATCAGACATCTGAAGTCGAGTCAATATACAACTGTGTCCTTGTTGGGGGTGAAGGTAATATCAACACCCCAAACTCCAAAGACAGTGTGCCGTCGACTTCGACTCCCGCTGTATCATCAGTTCCAGCGGAGGAGGTCCAATGAGCGCCACCATAGCACCAGTAGGAGTCCTGCATATCGCTCCCGTTATCCCTAAGCATGCCAGTCTTCCCACTTTGCTTAGCTTCTTCTTAGCACAGGCCGTTTGACGGCCAGGCCACCAAACCAAGGATGCAAAGGAGATGGTCAGCCGAACGATGGCGACATTCAGCCAGTTGACCACCTTGGGTCTAAGATCAGACCCCGGCCCGCCCCGCACACCCTCCTACAGGCCCACAATGAATTATGAGCATTCATTGTGACTTCCACATGCTCTCTCCAGGTCAAACGAGAATCCAGAATAATCCCCAGGTACTTGACCGACCAAGAGATACTTAATTTAACCCAAAATTGTGGCTCAAAAATCCTCTGGAGTTTTCTTTTACCGGTAAATAAAACGAGTCCACTCTTATCGGGATTGACAGATAGTCCGACATCGTTGCATCATACCTCTGCCGTCGAGTCCTGATATAGTGTTTGGAAATTTACCCACCGTGAAAAAACATGTCATCTGCGTATCTTTGAACGAATTCCCCAATTCCACTGACCTTGGTAAGTAAATCATCTACCACCCAGCACCATAGAATTGGTAACAACACACTTCCCAGCAGGAAGACCTTGGATATCACAAGTCCCACGGAGAAGCCATCAAGGGTCGCGACAGTCACGCGGCCATCCATGGTTGCCCTAATCTACCGCACTGTGGTGTATTCACTACCAAGAGCGACAGGAACATCACACATCGTGTCGTAGCAGGTATTATTAAATGCACCTTCTAATCTAAGAAGAGGCACAAGGCTGTCCCTTGCTGGTTAAGCGCCTTCTCAACCCTAAAGGAGCTGTTGAAAAGGCATTTACAACGATTTTCGATCCTGGGAGGCACGTTGGTTAGGATGCAGTGGCACAAGTGCCAGTGTTTCGTCTCTTAGATACCTATTCACCAGCATCTCCATAGTTTTAAGAAAAAAATTATGTGATAGCGATGGACCTATAATCTCTAGACACGCTATAGGAGTTCCTACCGGGTTTAGATATAAACACTACCTCAACCTGTCACCATATGGCTGGAACACATCCAATCACCAGGCAAGGGCGAAATATTTTGAACAGGTATGGAGTGACAACATACCGCGCCTTTTGCAACAAGACCGGGAAAATGTATCCACCCCTGGACTTTTATATGGGGCGTAAGAGTCTATCGCCCATTCTACCCTCCTGTAGGTGACCATCCTCGTACAAAACTCCAGTCGGGACGTCTAGCCAGGAGTGCGGACGCAGGGGCCGCTGACTCCTGTGTAATCCCCGAATTAGGAAAACGTGTAGTTAGCAAGAGCTCCAAGGTTTCCCCTTCAGACTGCGAGCGCCTATCCGAAAGAGCCACCAAACATTCCAGCTTAATTTTAGGGTTCCTAGAAAGAGCCCTATGTAACCTACCTGAACCGAATAAGTCATTACTGAAGGTCCTCCATGCATTTTTAGAGGCCTTCCTTAGCACCTTCCTATACTTCCCCTGAGCAGCTCTATAGAGAACCCAATCTATGCGGATTCTTATCTGGTCGGCACTTACTGAAAAACCATCTCACTCTTCTGCGGGATTCAAACACCACAGCACACTTCAGATATTTTCTACTCGTCTTAACAGGTCTACGAGGACAGTTATCTTTGTAGGCCGAAATAATGGCCTGCTCGACCCAATGAATTGCAAGACCCAGTCCGGCTTCATTATTCACGTTCATCTTAGGGCCCCTTTCCAGCCGATCCCTCAAGTCCCCTTTAAAACAGCCCCAATTAGTGCCCCTAGGGTTCCTGATTAGGCGTACCGGTACGAAGCTCCGTAAAGTGAACAGAGTATGTGTGTGACTTGACAGGGAGGGCTATAAAGAAACCGGCCATTCCATGATGCTCTCTAGGAGTCTATTGGACCCTAGGGTAAAGTAAATCACCTCTAACCTGCCACCACTGTAGATGGTGGGCTCATTTTTCGGATATAAAATCTCCAAATTCGAAGAATTTAGAGATTCCACCAGGGCCTCCCCTCTACTGTTGAAATCAGTGCTGCCCCATACACTATGATGTGCACTGGAGTCGCACCCCACGACTAGATCAAGATCATCGTTTTTAAATTATCGTACAAGTTCCTCATTTTCCTTTGACGTAGGAGGTATCCTTGGAATCGTAGGGCAGGTATGCGGAACATAAACCAAAAGTTGTTCTGCCCCATCCTCATTTTTATAAGAATTGTTAATTTGTTCCAGCAAGAAAAGCTTGGTAGCATCCAAGATGTCTCGTTCCTCATAAGGCTAAAAGCGCGACGTATATCTGTTTCATTTGCGGAGAACAGGGTATATACCGTATTTTTCAGGCCCCTAATACTGCCCTCACGATACCACGGTTCCTGTATTAGTGTCATATCTATTCCTTTAACGCTCACTGTCCTACAGTTAAAACTGAATGCAGCAATGCTATGTTTCAGGTTAGCTTGAATGAATGATAATGTACTCACCATGTCTAATTCAGCCTCCTCCTCTTCCTGTACCTAATTTCTTCCTTATTTCTTCTCTTCATGTTTGACGCGAAGAGAGGAGAAACAGCACGACCCACGCCGCTAAATCGCAGCCACCCTCGCCTCTCCAGCGCCGTAATGGACTTACAGACTATACTAAGCACAAGGTGGACACCAATGGACTCCTCCTTGCGTTCGTAGACCCTCTAGTTAACGTATCCAATCCCCGGTTCAACCCGCGGAGCCGCTGCAGATAAGACCAGGTGTCTTTCACGGGGCCCGGAACCAGGCCACCACTGTCTTATATTTAGGAAGAGCATCCAGGCCCACCATCTTAATTCTAGAGCACTCGCATGCTCTCAGGGTTGATAGAATTTTGGTCAACAAATCCCTGAGTTCTTTGTCTAGTCATACCACAATGGCAGCCCATTTTGTCCAGTACATGTCGATGAGCCAGTTGGTAAACTCCTGTTCAGGGAGCCATTCACAAACCCACCGACGGCTCGTTGAATGTTTGTAATGTATACTTTAGAGACCTGAACCCCTCGGATAATCGTCACATAAAATTGCCATCAGGATGCCCTCCTGAGCGGTTTTGGCATAGCTCAGTGGCTCAGTAGTCTTGGGCCTCTTCCCCGCCCTCTCCTAGGAGTGTCCCCGGACGCCCTTTGTCGCTTACCTGGATCCTGTGATGGTCCCCTGCCCTCCGAAGATACAGGTTCAAATTGACGGGTTCCATATTTCACCTTCTGCTCTTTACCTTGGGTTCCAGATGAAATGAACTTCTGCAGAGCCTGCCTTTGGCCACCGGCGGAGTCCCAACAAGGGCCTCATTCATCTTGGCCATTCTCGCCCGCTTCTTAACGGCCGCACGATTATTTCTATTATCCCGGATAGCAAGGGTGCCTTCCTTATGTGTCAGCCCCTCAAGATTCTTCGAGCTTAAACTTCCAGGAGATAGGTGTTGCTCCCAGGAATCGAAAGCCTCAATCTCCCCTTGCAAACATGGATCCTGCCCGATTGCCGCTTGCGGAGCCTACAGACACCGGAGTGCCCCCTGCCTGGATACCTCAGTCGAATCCCTGTTGGAGTCCTCTATTGCTTTGCTCTCCTTAGACTCTAATTTTTCACAAAACTTTTAATCTCGGTCCCACGAGATCAGGGGAAATATACGGTCCACCAAGCAGAGTTGTAATGCTTCGTAAGACTAAATACAACTGCGAGGTCGCCTGGTATTCTGCAGGGTGCAGTTAAACACAGACTCACACACTGTCATTCATCCGTTAGTCTCGGCATTCACGCCGTATCATTGGGGATTGTTTTTCGATGTTTAGTTTTTTGGATCCGCTGTGTTGTGCGTAACAGCGTCACCTCTCGTATGATGTGCTTCTTCACCACGCACAGACGTTCTTGGGATGTGAGAGGGTATAATCTGCATCTACCACCGCTAGAAAATAGCTACAGCCCTCCTCGGGCCACCAATGTCTCCCATCGGTAACATGATAACCGGTACGGGCCGGCCGACTCCCCTTTACCCCACAACGAGGTAATGGAGACGGTACAAATTTAGTTAAAGATCACGCAAGAAGCTTTTTCCTAGAGGGCATCCGCAAACTTGTGGACAGGTAGATCAAGTGTCTTGCGAAGCAGGGGGACTTTGTCAAAAAAAGACATTGTAGGATACTATGGGATTGTGGCAGTGAAAGCCACAGTACCACATATATAATCTTTTATTAATGTCAAAGTCATACAGTCGATTTTGCGTAGTTCTCTGATTGTAATACGTTGGTCTTGCCTCGGCTCGTGTCCTGGGTTGCGGGATGACTTCGGCGCAATCGCGTGGTGGAGTGTTGAGCACAGGCAGTTGACGTAGTGTGATGCGCAGCTGGATGCGCGGCTGGACTTGGCCAGAGTTCCACGGTGAATCGTCACGGATTACGGCTGGTGCTGATGAGGGCCGAAAGCTGCTGCTGATGTCTGCTCGGCTGAGCAGTGGTGTGCCGCGTTCCACCTTATATCGTGGCGGGGCGGTCTGGCGTTGTTTCTTTGCTGATGTGTTGGATTGTTGCTTCTTCTTTATTTGTGTCTGACAAAATACTCCTTCCGACTGACTTTGCGGTTCGGACAGGCCTCCTTTTATTCTGGTTTCTTCCGTTCTCTGTTCTGCCATTGGCGGGTTGGCAGAGTTGGTAGGTGTGACCTGCTGACTTAGTCTCGCTTGCTGGAGCTGTAGTTGTGCAGTATGTGGATGTCTGCACGTAACCCCCATGCGGAGAAGAGGGCTTAGGTGAGAAACTGGGAAGTAAATGATGCGACTTGTGTGCTGGAGCTTTGCGGCGTTGGGCTGTTGTGCTGCCGGTGTCGTGAGAGGTCCGTGCGGCGGCGGGCCATATGGTCAGGAGCTATATATCGTTGGCGGCCGGCTATTGGCGTGTATGTGCCCGGGTAGTCGGTCGGGGAAGATGCGCAGAGTGATCCGGTGGAACTGCCAGCGAGTGAGTCCGCTCTGGGCAGCTGGTTGTCCGGAGTAGCGCAGAGATCCGGCGAGGCTGCTGGCGAGTGAGTCCGCCTTGGGAAACCTGTTGTCCGGAGAAGTGTGAAGATCCGGCGAGGCTGTAAGCGAGTGAGTCCGCTCTATGTAGCCTATTATCCAAAGAGGCGTAGAGATCCGGCGAGGCTGTAGTTGAGTGAGTCCGCCCTGGGTAGCCTATTATCAGGAGAGGCGGGGTGAGGTCCGGTGTGACTGCAGGCGAGTGAGTCCGTCCTGTGCAACCGATTTTCCGGAGGAGCGCCGTGGGTTGCTTTGGTTGGTTGTTGGTGAAGGGCCGATGGAGTGTGATGTGCCGAAACTTGCAAAGGATCCGTTTGGTTTGTTGGTTCCGTTATGTTGTAAAGTCGATGTAGTCGTATCGCTTGTCCGGGGTCACCGCTCCGCTGTGCTGGGTATTAAGTCTGTCAGGTAGTGTGCGTTGTATGTTGCGTGTTCGTCGTCGGGGGTCACCAATATATGTGGGATACTGTAGGATTGTATCAGTGGAAGCCACAGTAACACATGTATATATATAATATTTTATTAATTGTCAAAGTCATACAGTACATGTTGCGTAGTTGTCTGATTGTAATACGCTGGTCTTGCCTCGGCTTGTGTGCTGCGTTACGGGATGACTACGGTGCGACCGTGTGGTGGAGTGTTGAGCACAGGCAGGTGGCGTAGTGTGATGCGCAGCTAGATGCGCGGCTGGACGAGGCCGGAGGGCCACGGTGAGTCGTCACGGATTACGGCTGGTGCTGATGCCGGACCGAAAGCTGCTGCTGCTGTTGTCTGCTCGGCTGAGCAGTGGTGTGCCGCGGTCCACGAGGCATCGTCGCCGGGCGGTCTGGCGTTGTTTCCTTGCTGATGTGTTGGATGGCTGCTTTTTCATGGTTGGGGTGTGACAAAGTACTCCTTCCGACTGACTTTGCGGTTCGGACAGGCCTCCTTTTATTCTGGTACTTCCGTTCTGACTTTTCTGCCATTGGCGGGTTGGCAGAGTTGGTAGGCGTGGCCTGGTGACTTGGTCTCGCTTGCTGGAACTACGAAAGGGCCATTTTGGTGGCGAGACAGAGATAGCGGGCGCGAGAGTGAACGTTGCTCTGATGCTGAGAGGAGAACGGAGCAGAGGAAGAAGTTGTGCAGTATGTGGATGTCCCCACATCACCCCCCTGCGGAAAAGAGGGCTTGGGTGAGGAACTGGGAAGTGAATGATGCGACTGGTGTGCTGGAGCGTTGCGGCGTTGGTCTGTTGTGCTGCCGGTGTCGTGCGGGGTCCGTGCGGTGGCGGGCCATATGGTGAGGAGCTATATGTCTTTGGCGGCCGGCTATTGGCGTGTAGGTGCCCGGGTAGTCAGTCGGCGAAGATGCGCAGAGTGATCCGGTGGAGCTGCCAGCGAGTGAGTCCGTTCTGGGTAGCTTGTTGTCCGGAGTAGCGCAGAGATCCGGCGAGGCTGCTAGCGAGTGAGTCCGCCTTGGGCAACCTGTTGTCCGGAGAAGTTGAGGTTTTCCGTGATTTTCCTCAGTTGTAAGGCAAATGCCAGGGTATGCGATGTTAATTCGGGGCACGGCCCGCTCTCTCCTCCCCAGGCGCGGCGGCTTCACCTAAGCGCCTGACAAAGTCGCTTTTGCGACACAGGCAGTCTGGGCTGGGAACGCAGACAGCTAACCTACCAAAGTTTATCCCTCACATGATTAGTTTACGCCACATAGGCACTAGTCTTTGGCAAAACCAGTCAAGGCCCTCAGCTTGACTTCAAAATCGTTAGCGTTAGCGGATTGCCTTATTAGAGTTAAGGTGTCTGTTATAGAGTCCATCGATGCGGTCAAACGCAGGAATGGCTAACAGACAGGGGGACGTCGACTTGCGCTTCGCGCATGTCTCCACCCCCAATTAACACTTTGGCTTGGCTTGGCTTGGCTAGGCTACGAAAGGGCCATTTTGTTGGCAAGACAGAGATAGCGGGTGCGAGAGAGAGCGCTGCTCTGATGTTGAGCGGAGAACGGAGCAGAGGAAGAAGTTGTGCAGAATGTGGATGTCGCCACAACACAAACAATTTCTATAAGTATTTTGAAAAAGTGTTATTATAAATTTTCTGTCATTTAATTACTTACTTTCATATATATAAATAATGAGAAGTATTGTGTTATAAACTTTGTGTTGAACTTATGTCATAATCTTGTATTGCAGAATTGATGATATTCAAGACAACTCTGTTCTTCGTCGAGGCATTCCAGTAGCACACTCAATATATGGAGTTCCCAGCACGACCAATGCATCTATCTATTTACTTCTCAAAGGGCTGAAGAGGGCACAGAGTCTTAACCACCCTGATGCAATAGCATTGTGCATAGAGCAGCTGTTGGATATGTATTATGGTCAGGGGTTGGAGATTTGTTGGCGTGAAAACTACACCTGTCCATCATTAGAGGAATACAAGCAGCTGATTCAGAGAAGTAAGAAAAGGACAGAACCATGAGTAGGATTTAATGGGCCTATGAGCTTGTGTATTTTATTGCCAGACATTCAATGCATACATTTTAATCCTGTCATGTTCACTGCTGTGGTCACGGTCCGTTCTCAGAAATAAAAAAGGATTTTTAGATCAAACTTTATTTATCACTGTAAATCAAGTGAACAGATGTAATATGTAGAATAGAGCAAAATGAAATTCTATTGAATGATAATTTAGAATTCAAAGTAAAACATTAATTATAACTGTTACACAAAAAGTTTTCCAATGAATAAACCGAATTATTTTGAAAAATTACAGACTTTCCATGTCCATTGGTCACATCTCAGTGAGCTGTATACTTTTAAAAATGCTGTGACCTTCTCAAATCACACAGTGACAGAGAAATATAAATCGAACAGTTTAAATTAAAACAATATAAAATAGTCAAAATGTATCTGAAATCAATTTTTTCATACTAAGTTTCTTATAATTATTATCAGAAGAGATGAACTCTCTCTCTTACACTAAGGACAGTAGCAGAAGAGATTGCAAGGTTCTACCTTGGGCTGTAAAAGTAAATTTTCAATGTGGTATGCTTTATAATGTTTTCCTTCTTCTTAAACCTTGACAGAGAGTTGCACTATACAATCAGTTAGACAAAGCTTGTTAGGAAATTATATATTTAAATTTGTCTGCTAAAATTCTGTGCTTTAAGGACACGTCTAATAATTTTAAACCTTGCAAAGTTTCAGAAAACTTAGTTCTGCATTTTCAGTGCATTTTATCCTGCTTGGGATGAGCACATACTTTGTAGAACAATGACAGGCTTGCAGAGAACATAATAAAGGATCAAAATTATACAAATCAAAAACAAATTTATTGTTCTGTTAATTAGAATTCTACCTGCAAACACTGTGTTTACTCACTGTTCTAGCAGACACAGTGTTTATGTATGGTTATGAATGCATAGTTACTGAAAGATTTATGAGTGCATGTTCAGAAGGATAGGCTATTTAGGATTTGCGGTTTGAATGTATAGTAACTCACTGTTTGTTGCTTGTGACTGTCCTGACATATGTTACTCACAATCCATTCCATTAAATAAAGAGAATATGAAATGTTAAAATAAGAAGAGGGCTTTGTGGAAATTCTGTTTTCTTTCAAATGTACATTCTTGTTGGAAAAATTTGATGTGACATGTATTTTATTTTTGTTATTCCAGTATCCTTATAGACTTGGGGTAAGTTGCTGGACTGGGTATGAAACATCTTGAATTTCAGTTCAACCGAAATTCTTGTTGTTGGTGTGACACATATATGATAATGTATTTATGTCAAGAATCAGGTTTTTTTAGTAAATGCTGTTTATTGTGCCTGGATAATTTTAGAGTTAGGGTAAAAGTGTTTACTGTGGAGGGATCCTCATGGTCAGCTAGTAAGGCTCATATGTAGAATGTCTTGGATTCTAGCTATATGTAGCCACTTGTTATGGCAGGTTTCCCTCTGGAGTAACAAACACATTCCTTCCCAAATTGTTTGCTTGAAGTTAGTTTGGAAGATATTTAGCACAACTGCAAAGGGTTTTTTAATTATAACTCATATTTTCATATTGAACACACCTATCTGATTCCAAATGATACCTTCTAAATGATGTTAGCTTCTGATGCTGAATGTTGGTGCTTAATAGTTGGTGAAAACTCTGTTCGTGATGTTATACAGAATTGGTTGTTCTATGTCGATTTAACAAAATACAAATCATTTGGTTTAAACAGAATTGGCAAGTTTGTTGTTTAGAGTTCGACTGATGCAGCTTGTGAGTGACAACAAAACTGACTTCACCAAACTAAATAGAATCATGCAATTGTACTGGCAGATTCGGGATGACTACTGCAATCTATGTATGCAACAGGTAACTTCAGAGCTATTGGTGCTAATTGATTAAGTTATCCATGTGCCTAAGATTAATGCCATGAAGGTGTATGTAGCATTGATTTGAAGACCTACACATTCTAGATCTTGCCATTAGATGAGAGTGAAATGTAAAGCCGAAGGTCCTGTCAAATTATGTGTGTTAAGAAAACTGAATTACCATCTTAATTGCAACATGATGTATAAAATTATTCCAGTTGTTGAAAATTTTAGGACATTAATTTGGTTGATCCACTTCGAAGACCTAGTTGCTTTTAGATCCTAAGAATGTGTAAGAATTTATGTCATATTTGTTTTTCAGGCAGGTTGATAAGTGCCATCAATACTATTTTATAATATATAGTTCCATATATTCACTCTTAAACGTAGAAAAAACAAATCACATTCAGTTTAACCCTTTGTGAGCTAATTATACATTTAATTGAAAAATTACTATTTTACTTCCCAATAAACTAGAGTGTAGTACATCTAAAACATACTGCTAGATGTAGCCTTATGCTTGTGGCATGTGATGAGCAGTTAGGTAATTTGACAAAAATATGGAAGTAAATTTGACATGAAATTTCCAATTTATTTGTCAGTATGTACATTTTGGATATAGGTTAATGTAGGTTGTAATGAATTAATGCTGTAATGTTGCTTAACTTTTTACTTAATAGTATACAAATGAAAGAGGCTACTGTGACGACATCTCAGAAGGCAAGTTCAGTTTCCCAATAATCCATGCTATACTGAATAATCCAGATGACCAACAGGTGATAAGTATCCTTCTGTTTCAGAACACTTCTTTACCTGATCCTAAAAGACTGTAAGATATGGCAATTTTTTCTGTTTTGCACTCTTTCTCTAGTAGTTAAAGTAGTTAACTTAATTTTGTAAACCATATTGCTGACTCATAACAATGTGGTTTATCAAAGCAGAATTGCAGAAAAATTACTGTGAGATGTTTGACTGCAACTTCCTGGTCATAGATTTTGAAATCCTATTTAAACTACTGAATTACTTTACATTACATTACATTACATTTATTACGTTACATTACATCCATATACTTTTCCCAGATTCGATCTTTTGTCTCAAGACAGAAGAATAAGAAACAAGTCACAGATATATGTAAGACAACACATACAGGATTTATAAAAGGGCAAATTAATATGTATAAAAACATCAAATAATACAAACACAACTAATATAATAGAAATAGAATACAAAATATAAAATAAAAATTCATTTAAAAGAAATTTAGTGAAACAATATTGCTTTATCATATTTATTATAAGTTAGATACTACAAACTGTATTAGGAATAAAAGGTAACTGGTATAGGAGACACTCATACAACAATAACAAAAAAAAAAAATTACTTAAACCTGCCCAATATCATAAAAATGTTTTGGATAATTTAGTGAATTACTTTTGATAATACCATTTATAATTTGTAAAATATTATTTAAATATAATCTCTATCAGTATATAACTACAAGTGGGGTTTCTATCATACACATTCAATCTCACACAGTGCTCCACAATAATCTAGAAAAAAATTTACCAAATAAAATTATTGTTCCATTTTTATGATATTCTATAATTTTCTCCTTGTTTTGTACCAAGTCGGCCATCAAGTTTGGTAAACTGTTAAAAATGCAAGAATTTTTCATTTTATAATCCTATTAATAACACTGCATCATATCTGTCCCAAACTTGCACTTGACACCTGAATTTGTTAACATTTGTCTTGTTTCTTTATCACCATTTCCTTTTTACCTTCACAGTTATATGCAAGTAATCCTATTTTCTGCCAATTCTCTTCTCTGTTGCAACCACTTTTCCTCATAATATATATTTCTGAGTCCATGTGTGTTACTGGAAATCTTGTTCCTCCAAGTCTGAGTTCTCTACAGC
>Ga0268261_10000375_pt1 | contig 27647 bp, 28 predicted proteins | sample TergutNc150P1_FD_190353 | JGI IMG/M metagenome (GOLD analysis project Ga0268261, IMG submission 190353) | Nasutitermes corniger P1 segment gut microbial community from laboratory colony in Florida, USA - Nc150 P1 (SPAdes) (version 2) | ecosystem: Host-associated > Arthropoda: Insects >... | reverse complement strand
GATAGGGATGGGAACGGAACACTCATTATAGTAAGTGAGGCTATTGCTGGACTTCCGCACGCGTTTTCAGGAAACAATTATATACGATGTCGGGGAATGCCTGTATTTTGTATGTTTATGGCTTGTTCTACATCCTATTTTCTTTGTAACATATTTATGGACCCACGGAATGTATTTCGGTAAGTATGCGTGTAATGGATTCAAATTTTACGTACCGCAACATGGTCTGTACCACACCCTGTATGGTAGCAATTGCAATGTTAGCACAGAACGTGGCGCGTTAACAAAAAATGAAAGCTGCTGTCCGATAGTTACAGTTCGTATGCATGTGCAGTTTGTTTCGGTGAAAATTAAATAATGATTATCCATTCATTATCTGTGATTGCAGAGTAAGCACCAGCATCGTCATATCTGTTTTACTTCAAGTTTAAAGGAGTTAAAATTCGGGTAATTCTGTTTAGCAGAGCTGCATTTAAAGTTGCACATACCCTACATGATAGAAAGCACCAAGTCGATGCACTATTTTCATTACTCTATATTCAGATCTAAAATGTTGTCCTCCTTTTTGGATACCGTATAGATCCCAGTTCTGACTCATAATTATAGGAACTTCTCTATTTTTCCGTTTCTTTACAAATTGTCCTTTCGCTAGACGTGTTTGTGCGCTTACCTGTGTACAAAGACGTCTTCATATTTAGAAAACCTATTATTTCTTTAAAACAGGTTTTAATGCCATACAATTTCACTGCTGCTGTTTAATATTTCCTATATATTTAGCAGTATGTGCCATTGGTCTTTAATACGTTTGTGTGTGTTGCTTTACCATAGATGTTGTGTCATTCAAACTCTTTTATGGTGCTGACCCGGACCGTGCTTAAGCAAGAGTGTAATGTACGAGTTAGTCCGATGAAATGAAACAGGGCTGTTGAAACAGCATTTTTGTGATATTTGTGTTGGTTTTGTTTGTTTTATTTTTGTGTGCTTTTACTGTATTTGTGGTCTTGAGACATCACGTTAATAAACAAGTACTTCACTGAACTACACCCAATTATCACTACCACCACCACCTTGGTGACGTGTGACTTTAACAGCACGTGGACCAAATAAGTTGGTTCAAGCTGTAGGATTAATAATTTTGATTTGTGTAATATATTATCCAGTATTTTAATCTTGGCCTGGACATCCGCTATTCTTAGATATTTCCATTTTTCCCTCAGTGAAGCCATGCTAATGCCGAGGTAGTACCTGAAATTAAGCCACAACCGCTTCCTACTACATATCGTGTAACTCGTTATTCACAAATCGTACCACCATTCCGCCCTGTACACTCCGAGCTAGGGCTGCAGAGTTGTTAAACACCCTGTCAGTAAATAAGCAACTCATGGACAAAAGGAATATTTAATATTTGTGGTCACTACTGTTTGCAGACGCCGGTCCCATTGACCGCGCGGTCTAAGGCGTAGGTCTACGGGAGCTCCCCTGCTGAGATTGTGGGTTCCAATTCATCCGTGGGCATGGATGTATGTCTGTTGTGAATGTTGAGTGTTGTCAGGTAGAGGTCTCTGTGACGAGCTCATCACTGGTCCAGAGGAATTCTATTGACTGTGGTGCGTCGTTGTGTGTGATGTTGAATACTCGTGAATTAAGAGGCTCTGGCCCACTGGGGGCTGTCGCGCCAAAAACAAACAAACTGTTTGCATACACCTAAAAAACAACTGTTATGCCTGAACACCTTTCTCTTTATTTCTAGCGTAACTACATCCTTGAAGCAACCAAGATTGATGTACCTATAACGGACCCAGATTGGGTGACAATCAAACATGTAAAAGTCAGAAAATACAACAGAACTACGTCTTCCGTCAATGGCGTGGCAAACTTACTGAGAGATCTTCCAGACGACGTATTGGTAAGTATAACTTACAACCTACGTATTATTTCCAAGAATTACATTGTTCATACCGTTCAATTGTTTCACGTTTCATACACGAAACTTTACAAATATAATAGATGTTCGTCCACTAAATAATAGAACAGACCTATACTTCTAAGGAAATTAAGAAACAAATGAGTGTGAACAAACTTCATTCTGAACTCGATTATGGCACTTTTTAAGAACTCTATAACCCTAATTTTTACACTATTCTACAGAATTAACATGGCATTAAAATCTATGTAAAATGCTTAACAAACATAAAGTCCAACGTGTGCATAGCACACCAACTGATTGCCTCATTGCCTTACCGACTTGCATGTATCATTTTCACAATGCAGACCCCCGGATTTATCTTCATAAAATAAAGAAAAAAGAATTATATTAACCTTTTAAAGCCGAATTAAGTACCATCTGCCATTTGCTGGCGTTATTAGGAGCTCACCATATTCTCCACCTTAGCAGGATAAGGGTTAATATATTTTGTAACGTGTAGATTTCAACTCCATTTGTATGTATCCTTCAATCCAAAAAGAGAATGCTGCGTGACAGAAGTTTTAGCTTGTAGATAATGAATAATAAAATACATAAGCGTAATCTGACGACAGACGTTGTGTAGGTGAAGCAAGTCATATCTGTGATAATGTTAGGAAGACAGAAAAGAGTTTAAAGTTTTAAGTTCGTGTATCATCATACAATTCAAATAAATTAACCAACTAGATGCGACAATTTCTCCAGTTTATTACTTGACGTATTTACAGCTCAACATGTTTCGGGCGTCTTCACGCTCATCATCAGGAGCTCAACAACTGCAGTAGCAGCCTCTGGTTTTACCCTCGGAGCGTGGTAATAGCAGTGCTGCTGGTCGCCGTCGGGCCGGCGCGACCAAAACCAACAGCACTGCTATCACCACGCCCGAAACATGTTGAGCTGTAAATACGTCAAGTAATAAACTGGAGAAATTGTCGCATCCATTTGGTTGATTTATATGAATTGACAAAACAGGGGTTTACATTTGATTTATACAATAGTGACATATGTTAATACACTACGTGCCGTAGATCATGTACTACAACATCACTTTTATCAACTAACTTCTGTGCACTACGCAGTGTACATCTAATCACACACGTGACACTTATGTAAAGTAAAAACAACACAAAATTAGCGGGACTGCATACAATTCAGTATTGTATATGGCCTCCACACCGAACAAGATATTGATATAGAAGTCACCGCATCTACATTTTCCAAATGCACCTAATTTAACATCGGTGATATTAGGTGATTTTAAATGCTTTCTAATCGTTTTAATAGACATACATACACTTACTGAAGATAATTCAACTCTGTTTTGAAGTTGTGCATTATATTAAATCACGATCTTAAAGGTAAAATGCACCCTTGTACAGGCACTGAGGCTCTGTACAGGCCGTACGGCCCACAAGGGGAGTAGAGGTATAGCTCTACTTTTTCATGACCACGGCTCTAGAAGGGGGTAAGAGGTCAGCGTCACGCCCCAGCCGCTCTTTACTCCCTGGAAAGACCCGGTACCCATTGTATAGGAGGCCAGGTGGACCCCAGGGCCAGGCTGGACAGGCACGGAAAATTTCGCCCCCACCGGGATTTTCTTTTATTATTAACCAAAAACTAAATATACATCTTGCTACACTTTGATCTCTAGTGCGAACATATAAGATAGGTAATCTCATAAGATAGGTAAACTCATAACACTTAGTTGTCAGGCTTCCGCTATCTCTATAGGGTGGCCTAACTTTAATATGTAAATCATGCTCTTGAAGCAGTCCTTCACTATAACTGCACGGGTGACTCTGCTAGTGGCCGTGTATTCGCCCTTTATGGGTGCACTGCTGTCCACCCTCTTCTTTGAACGTTGCGCTCCATGGCTCGTAATTTAAGAACGGGTGCTGTTGTATCCTCGCCGCTTCAAACTAAAGGACCTCTAAATACTTTCCCACCTGACGTCGACGCCCTGTCGATTGGCACGCTTTCCACCCTGCTCTTCGCAGGAAGTCACTATATTCCTGTGCTGATGGGGCATGACACTCTCGCATTCTGAACCGCACCATATGCGCTAGTATCCATAATGTTGCTCTGCGTCTTTGTGGTGGCCATATATGGAACTGGGGCCTTGGCATCCATTCTTTAGGTATGCGGGATGGCTCCGTGCGCAGAACCCATGCTAAGAGCTCCTTGGTCCATGCCCAAATCGCGTTTCCTGTGCCGCAGTCGATCAAGCGGTGCATTATTGTGTCCTTGTCCCCGCACTTTACCACATTGGGCGATGTCCGATAGTTCGATTGCGTGTAATGGCTCATGGGTTGTCAGGATGTCGTGAATGACCTTATACCACAGGGCCTTTTTGTTGTCCGATGCCCACGTGGCATGTAGGTTTTCCCATATTCTTGCCCAATCCGTCGTCGGGTGGATCTGTATTATTCGCATTTCCCGTAGCACGTTCTCGGCCATGGCAATTGCACGCAGTGTTTCGTATGTACGATGCCTGAACGCTTTGGACAGTTCGTTCTGTCTCGGGGGGTCAATATATGCCATTTCTAGGGCATATATTCTAAGGTATTACAAGGATTTCGGTATCTATTGGACAATGGGGGGTTGTCCTTGTACGTTTGTAACTTCCAGTACTGTAGCCATTCTGCCGGTATCGATCCCGTGCATTGTCCCTGGATCCACATCCGGGTTAGTAGAAGAGCCCGGCATTTTGCTCCTACATTTATCAGATCCCAACCCCCCCTCTCGTTTTTCCTCCTCTGTAGGGTGGAAATAGGTATCCTGAATATAGCACCCTGCCAGATGTACCATGCCATTGCCGACATTATTTGTCTTACGCACTCCTTAGGGACGAAAAATTTGCGCTGTATGCCACAGCTTTGCTAGCAGGTATACATTTACATATTGTATGCGTTGCGATAGGCCTAGGCCCCTGGGCTTGGATCTTGACCATATTCGTTATTCGCGTCCAGCTGGAGTTTCCTGCACGTGCTATGGTTTTCTGCATACTGAAGCCCAGGACCTTAATTCATCAGCGTATGGTGTTTCGAACACCCGTAACTTTGTGTCCCATTTTGCACTGCCAGTGCCTGTGATTTGCTGATGTTCAAAACTGCGCCAGTCGCTTTCTCGTAGCACTGTATGGCGTTTCTTATGACACTGATATCCTCCGGTGCTGTCACCGGGATTGTGACGTCATCTGCGTACCCCACGACCGCTGTCTTGTGTTGCTTCTGCTGGAATCGAAAACCATTGAGCTGTTGGTCCAGACGGTGGAGTAGGGAATTTAGGCATATGGCAAATAACGTCATACTTAGTGGACATCCTTGTCGCTCTAAGCGACGATTGGAATCGGTCCAGATATGTGCCCGTCTATTTGGACCGCTGAAGTTGCATTCGTGTACATTTGTTTTATGCCTTCAATGAAAGCGTCGCTGAAGCCATGGCTCTTCAGTACGTTAAAGAGGTATGTGTGCGATATTTTATCAAACGCTTCTTTAAAGTCCAGCGATAGCACACATAGGGGGATGCCGGCCATCTCGGCATATGCTATCAAATCCCGCACGGTTGCAACTGCGTCAAATATCGATTTCCCAGGTACGCCACAATACTAGCTCGGGTGAAGCAACTCCACCTGTGCGAGTCGTGTCCGGTTCGCAAGTATGCGGGCTATGATTTTATAATCAGTGTTCAGAAGCGTTATAGGTCCGAAGTCCGTGGGATAGGTGGGCTTTGCCGTTTTTGGGATGCACAAATCACTCCACGTTTCTGTTGCTCCGTGACTTCTTTCCAAGAATATTTTGGTAAAGAGTTATAACATGTCATCTTTCAGTGCTCCCCAGGTTGTTTTGAAGAAATCGATGCCTATCCCATCTCCACCAGGCGCCTTGTTTCCTCCTCCTTTGTTCACTGCAAGTTGTAGTTCTTCGGTCGTCAATGGAATATCGAGTCTCCCCTTCCAGTTCTCAGACAAACGTCAGTGTCCTGCTCCTGCCATGCGCCTGACACAGTCTTCGTCCACCTGCATTGGCCCGTATTTCTGTTTCATACATGCGCTGAAGGTATCCATTATTTCCTTCATCGACGTTTGTATACCACCACTCGGGTCCTTCACTTGGGGTATCCTTCGTTGTTCACGTCTTATTCGCCTTCTGATAAGGTGGAATAAGGACATTTGTTCTTCCTGGAATATATCTGGGGTTTGTGTGTCGATCGTCCCAGACGGTAAATCTCGTGCTGTACAATTTAACCAGTTTTGGTTTCGAAAGGTTCACTTTAGCCGCCCGCATCGCCTGGTTTGCGTGGTCTTGTAACAATTCATAAAGACATGCATGGTAGAAATTTTCCATATCTCTATCGTCCCTACGTTTCTCCGTTCCTTCACGCATGAAAAGTAAACGGGTTTGTTTTTTTGCTGCTCTCTTCCACCACATCACCATGTCAGGGAAATATTTTCTCTGCTGTTTCCATCGTGCCCATTGTTGCAGTAGTTTCCCCTGAAATGATGTGTTTTGCAATAGTGCCGCGTTCATTTTCCAGTATCCAGTACCTCTTCGTATGTTGTCCACGTCCAAGACTATATGCAGGACTACCGCTAGATGATCTGTAAATGCGGCCATCACCGTCTCCACCCCACATTTTCATTCACGTAGGGTCCGTGTCACGTAAATCCTGTCCAGGCGCGATGCCCCCTGCCGGGTGTAATGTGTGTAGATGGCACGCTCCGGGTCCACCTCCCACATGTCTACCAAATCAAAGCCTCATATTAAGGCATTAAACGCTCGGCTATAATTGAAATGGCCCGTGCAGTCGGTTTTGCCGAGGACGCAATTAAAATCCCCTCCTAGTATAATCGTTGTTGGTATGTCTTTTAATAAATGCGGTAGGTCGATGTTGAAAAATGCTTCCCTCTCTTGCTTCTTCTCCGCTCCAGACGGGGCATAGATGTTTACCAGCCACGCTCCCTGGAGTGTGGTCGCAATACCTCTACCCGACGGCATTCAACGTTTTTAGGGGTATGTGTTCCCTCGTAACGATCGCTGTTCTTCGCCCCTTTGAACGTATGTTAATCTGAGCTACGTATCCTCTTAGTTGGTCTAGGCTTGGCTGCATGACTTCCTGTACGAATACGGTGTCTATCTCTTGTTTCCCCAGGAAGTCTCCTATCATCACTAGTCTGATATGCGACGACAGGCCATTGACGTTAAGTGTTGCTATTTTGTAGGTTGTGGCCACTTGCAGCGCTTCCCGGCATGGGTGTCTTACCTCGGTTATTGTGTTTTGGGACAAGTAGCCCTCGTTCTACTTCTCCGTCTTTCCTGGGGCTTTTCTCCGTGCCTTTCCACTTTTAGTTCTTTTGGCCGCTTGGGACTAGATGCTTGTACAGTCGGTAACGTTTCGTCCGCCGATTGGTGATCTTCACTCTCCGTCCTTCCCTTTTCCCGTCCTTGCGTGTCTCCATCATATTCCGTCTCCTCCCACTCCACCGTATGTATGTCTTCTGTGCCCATCGTCCGCACCGTCAGTCTCTGCCTCTCTTCCATCGTCATCCTGTTCATAGCCTCCTCCCCTACTCGGTTCATCATGTTATCGCGTAATCCCTACTTCCAGTGTCTTCCCTTTTATCCTCTCCTACCTGTAGGTCTTCTTCCGTATGTTTATTTTCCTCCCGTGACGGGCGCTTTATCTCCCCCGGGAAAATGCTAATATCGTTCTCCATTAGTAGTGCCACGGGTGTCGCCACCTCTGCCGCCACCGCCTCCACTTCCATGTCCTCTGAGTCGGCCGTTGATGTCCCTGATCCCCTCGCCGCCACGTCGGCCCATGATGTCGTTCTGTTTGCGTTTGCCTTTTCCCTCTTTTTCCTACGCCGTGGACAGTCGTGATATAAGTGTCCGGTTCCATTACAGCCATAACAGGTCGTGGGTTGCCCCTCATACGATATTAAGGTTCGATATCCCGCTATTAAGACGTGAGATGGAATATGCTGAGATAGGTTGACCACTGCTATTCGGATGCCGTTGGCGACTGGGTAGGGATAGGCACGTGACCAGTTTTCCTCCAGTACCTCTTTGACCTCCCCGTATCTGTTTAATCGCATCCGTACTGCTCTGTCTGGAACTTCTGGAGGAATGTTCTCTATTCTTACGCGCCTTATTCCCAGGCCTGCCGCTTCTATCCGAACCTTTGAGATGACGCCGTTCGTATGCCGGAATTCTCCATGTCCATTGGTTGACATTATTGTTTCTTGCATTCCGTAATAGTACCTAAATTTTATATAAACGTGTCGTCTGGGGCCGTCTACTTGCGCCATGACCACTTCTGAGTCCTGTAGGCGCATTGTGTCATGTATCCACTCATGTATATCGAACGCAGTTATTCGCGGGTTTTTCAAGTCGAAAGCACGCAATAGCGTGTTTTGTCGTTCAGGCTTCTTACATTACTCTCGTCCCACACTGTGTCTATTCGACTCGCCAGTGGTAGTAAACAAAACTTCACTGCACTTTCACTCACGATAAACTCACTCACCACTCGGCACGACCTTCCTCCGTTTCTCGAAGCAGAATGTGGGATTCAATCCCCGGACCTTCCAGCCTGTAGCCAGTCGCTGTACCAACTACGCTACCCGGCCCATCACTATCTTAAAGAGGGCTGTATATAAGTGATTAGAGTCACTCAGCGCCGCCTATGAAGTGGTGGAAAGGGAATTACGGTAGCCTCAAGCCCCTGAAGATAGCATCAATAGACCCCGAAACTCGGAGCAGAAATTATTTTGTGATTTGGTAATCACGGTTGTAGTGCACGATTGATGTTCGAGTGGAATATCAACATCAGTACTTTATATCAATAATCGTGAAATCTGATGTGAAATATTAATTGATAAGTGAAAACCCAACCATATATTTATATGATAAGTCTAGATTGTTGCGCTGTCTTCTTTCCATTACTGCGTTTTCTCTTTCTCTCTCTTACACTTCCTCTCTCAGAGCCACGCTGCGTAAAATTTTCGGCTGTCGTCCATTTCTGTTACATCTTTTTCTTAAATGGGGTGTTCTAAACACTTCACTCTAAATCTTTTGTCGTACAAGACAAAGCAAATTATTCCGCATACGTATTTTTACTGATTGTAAATTCTTACTTTCAGGTCAGCGGACAAAGTTACCAGCAGATGGGAGGTGGACAATACGGAAAGGGGCCCATGGCTGTGCCTGAAACCAGCCTTTGTAAATTCATTGAAAATGACACCGTGATATACCCTAGTTTGAGGAAGGTTAGCAACCTTCCCGCAACATGTCCTTTGAAAAAGGTAACTGTGCATTTGGTAAAAGCCCTACAGGTTTTATGTAATAGCATCATAAATTGGTGTGTTATGTCTCCAGCATTGCTTAGAAACTATCATTTAAAAATGAAGAACACACTTTGCGGAAACAGCAAACTGACCCAAACCAAGAATGCTCAAAACCAAAGAGAAACACATCTACCAGAAACCACCATGAAAGGTCAGAATTGTTTAATACATATTTCTTACTGGGTATTGTCTCTTCAAAAAGCTGTATTTCTGCGAGTAGCAACCAATTTATTTTGCTGTCTACCATTCATACATAGCAGACGGAATATCCCAGACGGTATAGCTAATCGCTACGTGCCGGGCGGTTTGAGGTTCTAATTCCAACGGGCACGAGATTTTCCGTAGCCGTCGAGGTCGTTACAGGCTACTACAAAAATGGTAGGGGTTACCTTCCCGGAGGTAAATCGTCGGGAGCGTGGCCTTGACCACTCACCCTCTTCTAGATCCAATGCTGTGAGTGGGTAGAGCTGTATTTCTATTTCCCCTCTCTGCCCTGCGGTATGTTACAGTTTAACCTTTAACTTTACCCTTCGTTTATATAAGCCTTCTGCGACATGATGGCATGTACCTGGTAAAATTTTACTGATTATTATGAAGAACATGCAGCCTCCACATCTGCGTAGAATTATTTTACTCCGAAAACTGAGAAGTCTGCTCCTAAATACCAATACGTTTCTACCGGATTACACGCCGCCATACTTCAGAAGACAACAGCTCTAATATCCATCACCGCGAAATCGCAAATATTGCGAACATTTTTCATGCTCACTTTGGAATCATGCTTCTAATTTGGGCTTAGGTACTTAATCTGCTGTTATCGTTTCTCCACTCTCTCTCCTTTTTCGCCCTGGTCTGATTCCTAGGTGACCATAGCCGGTTTCTTACTGCTAAAGCGATCTATGTGATCCTTCTATCGCTTTAAAAAAGGTTTCATACGTGGTCTGCCCAAAACATTCGTGCAGTGGGTTAGCGGAGGAGTGGGATGTGAACTGGTGGTGCACCCCTCCAACTCTCTTTACTCAACAGGGCCCACTTGACTAAATGATCTGTGGACTTGACTTTCAGGAGGAGCCCGACCGCTCTAGGAGAACGCCGGACTTTGTGGGTTAGTTTTCTGTGGAACCCGTTTTCGAGCATTGTCAAAATGGAGATCGATCAACAGCTTGAACAACGGATTAATATCAAGTTTCTTGTGAAAATGGGCAAGAATGGCCTCGAAATTCATCAAATGTTGCAACAGGTTTATGGAGAGTATGCCCTAAATGAAAGAACTGTTTTAGAGTGGGTCCAGCGTTTTCGGGAAGGCCGCGAAGACCCCAAGGACGATGCAAGGTCAGGACGCCCCTCCACCTCAAGTGGTAATAAAACATCGATCGTGTGCGTTATTTCGTGCTCAGTGACTGCCGATTGACTGTTAAAATGATAGCAGAAGAACTTGGTTTGGGAAAGTCGTCCGTTCTCACGACTTTGACGGAACATTTGGAAATGAAAAAGGTTTGCGCCAAAATTGTACCTAAACTGCTCACTCTTGAGCAAAAGTTGCGACGGAAAGAGTGTTGCATTGACTGGAAAACCTCAGAGGAAACCGATGAATTCTTGGAAAGGGTCATCACAGGCGACGAATCGTGGATCTACGAGTACGACATCGAGCTGAAGTCGCAGAGCAGAGAGTGGAAACAGAAAGATTCGCCGAAACCGAAAATATCACGGAACAGCAAATAAAAAACCAAAGTCATGTTGGTGGTTTTTTTACTGCCATGGAATTGTGCACCACGAATTCGCATCTGAGGGTCAAACTGTCAACGCAGCTTTCTACGTGGAGGTTTTGAAGCGTCTGAGTGATCGTGTGCGTCGCGTGCGACCGGAATTGTGGGAGGGGAGGCGATGGATTCTCCACCACGACAATGCCCCCGCGCACTCCGCATTTTTGGAGCTCAATTCCATCACCGTGCTCGAACATCCCCCTTACTCGCGGATTTAGCCCCCTGCGATTTCTTCTTGTTCCGCAAATGCAAATTTGTGCTGCGGGGGGCGGCATTTGGGGATGTGACGACGATTAAAAGTGAAACGACATCGCTGCTGAAGGGTTTAAGAGAAGAGGAATTCCAAGGGTGTTTCCAGCAATGGAAACGGAGGTGTGACAAGTGTATTGTGTCTAATGGGGAGTATTTTGAAGAGGACCACAGTGATGTATCTTAAAATTTGTAAAATACAATTTTTATAAACATACTGCACGAAAATTTGGACAGACTACGTATATATAGCGATCACTATGTTAGCACCAGTGTCCAGTAATTATTTATATATATATATATATATATATATATATATATATATATATATATATATATGTGTGTGAACATAAATTATAATTAGTACTTACGTATGTCATATAAATTGACAGGTTATTTCAATCTAGATTATTTTAGAAAACTCTCGGGCGAAGATTGTGCGTGTTCCCTAGTAACTATGTTGGAATCATAGGGTACATATCCGTAACAAGTACCCTTAAAGAATCTGACCGAGGTTCAAGTTTAATGTGGAAACTCTAAACATTCTATTTACAACTCACTCAATTTTTGTAATTATTATAATTCTATCATTAAAAACAAAACATTTCCGCCTTAAAATTTAGTCTAAGATTCTGAAAATGTGTAAGAAAATTAAATTATTATTATTAAATTATTTATGTTTTATTTTATTAGACTTTTATAACGAAAAGCAAAGCAGCAGCCACGCAAACACCACAGTTATGGTAACCGTAATCAGTCATAAGAGAGATTTCGATCTGCAACATTTGGCATGACTTCAGAATAGTACCTATATCGTGACTTATCTGTCCAAAAGAAGATGACCTCCGACTGGGCGAATATGGGTTTATATATTACACTGAAGAATCCTCCTGTCCTCATTCTCGCTACCTTCATGAAAACAAAGAAAACGCGTTCTTCAAAACGTCGGTAAAGTTCCAGTAAGCTGCACTATGTCATATCTCGAAAAACAGCAGCCTTCACAGAGACCACCACGATAATCTCGAATCTCCCGCCATGATATTTCGTGCAATTATTTGAGCGTGCAGTAGCTTTTGCTGCGAGAAAAGCGACCACATAAGGACAGTGTTTGTATCTACTAATAGTGTTAGACAAAGGAAATATTTGCCATATAGCCTGTTTTACAGAAGCTCGATGTGAATCACGAGATATAACACGACCACAGACATTATAACCCTGCATCTCTACTGTAGGAGAAGCCCTCAAATGAGCCCATTATTTGCAGTTACGAATTGTGACGTTCAATGAAGCCGAAATATCGTAGTCGCTATAGTGACTAGGCTACGGGCTGGATGTCCCAGGAATCGTTGTCCGATTCCATGTATTCGAAACGTCCAGAACAACCTCCTATTCTTCGATACCGGGGCATATTCGCGTGGAATAGAACGGCTTGAGCGTGAAGTTGAAAACACACGTCCAGCTAGTGAAAGTGCAGAATGCGTGGAGCTATACATCCAATACCCATATGCCTTCATGGCGCGTACAGGGACAACTGTTTTAATGCCCAGTGATATGTTCTGCGTTTATTCTCAGTTACATTAATTTTTACCAGTTACATCATCAGAGAGCTTCATGATCGCTATGTTGTTAAGAAAAGGTATCGCCTGAAAAGTTTACGAAACGTAACAACATGCTTTTCGTATGAGAAATAACTAACTAGTGCATATACAGATGTGTAGATTTTTACTATGATCAGTGTAGCCTCCTACTTGTTTCGGCCACCTATTGTGGCAATCTTCTACTCATCAGAGACTTGGATTTTAACAATAAAATATGAAAACAACCTACGCATTTTTGAAAGGCAAATGTTAAGGAAGTTAAGAATGTTAAGAATCCTCTTAATATTGACAATGTATGCAGAATACGAAATAACATGGAGATTGATAACTTAATAGAAAGTACAGATACAGTGAGATTTATTAAGGCACAAAGAATCAAATGGCTGGGGCATATCCAAAGAATGGACCAAGCAAGACCAACTAGCAAACTATTGGATGGGAAACCTATGGGAACCAGACCAGTAGGAACAACAAGACATAAATGGCAAGAATATGTCATGGAAGATCCAAAAAAGCGGAAATTCAAAATCTGGAAGGGGGTAGCTAAGGATAAAAGAACTTGGAGTGACTTGGCTGAAAAGACGAAAACCCACAAAGGGTTGTAGTGCCAAATGATAATGATGATTGTGGTCATCTTCAGGGAGGTGTTCTCACTGTAGAGTGAGACCAACAGACACTACACCACCACCACCGCATAGATGGTATTGCCTTACACAGCAAATGAACACGTGATTCAACACAAATAATTTTATCAATATTTTATATTCTAACAGATTTTACACTTTTGCCTAAAACATAACGTTTCGTATTTATCACCTGTTGGAAGGTTCCATGTAATATTCCTTCAAAGAACACCTCCCTGAAGATGGCCACAATAGGTAACCGAAACATGTAGGAGGCTACGCTGATCATAATATAATAAACCTAAATTTCTCTATATTCACTTGTTGGGTATTTCTCATAAGAAATTATCAGTGTGTGGTCGTGAATTATTTAAAATTAAGTAGAAGTATGCATTTGATTTATCTTCGTAGTAAATGTCACCTTTAATGTTCAAGTGTCTCACTAGTTCTCGGCATCGAAGAGCGTATGTCATGTGTTATAGAAAAAGACCTAAATTTTTTTTCATGTTTTTAGAAGAAATGTTGCCACACAACCTAAGATAAAGCTGTCTCATTACAGTCCTTGAGAGGCTCTTAGGGTTCCAGGAATTTGCGGCTCCAATATTTCTCGGCAATCGGCACATGAAGGTGGTAAGGTTGTCAGCCCTACGCACCGGCCGCCTTTACTTCCAGGAGATACTTCTGGTACTTATTTCTGAGAGGATGAGTCGACCCCAGGACCATACTTTGGGCGGAAAAATTAAGTCAATACAAAATCCTAATGACACCATCGGGAATAGAAACCGCGATCTGCCACACAAAGTACTAGAACAATCTTCAAATATTTATTGACCTTATTGTGAACAACAATGCATAGAAAGTTAAAAGAGTGGCATGTTCTATAATTTCGTAACGTTTATGCGAACATGGTTTGAGATTTACTGGGCATAGAGGAGGAGGAAAGGGGGTTTACTTTCACCCTGCTGAAATACTAGAAAAACTGGAAATATGTGTAACAATTATTGACACTGGTGCGGGAAATAAGGAGTGAATATGTCCTCTAAGTTCAAGTCCTTTCTCCTGCTCACTAATATTTAAACAATGTCCCCGGAAAGTGTAGGCCAAGAGGCACTAACGTTGTGATATATAAGCACACGGCAGTCGGCCTCAGTCATAAATCTCATTTGCCAGATTGCAGGCCATTAGACCTACGAGCTGAAGCGGGATGGCCATGGCTGCTTAGACGTAGGTCCTTTGTTCGGTTGGTAGTGTCGTTTCGTATACAGGCCAGTCCATGTGGGACTTAACAAAGTGACTTTGAGGCAGATCTTCCTCCGAATACTTCGGTTTTCCCCCCTTGGGATCAACATTCCACTAGTGCTGTACACTCACACATTCAAGTACCAATCATGACATATAATCTTAACAAATGACAGCTTCGTTAAATAACACACTCTTCAAAAGTGACAAGGATATTTTGGGACTAACACAAAACTACGCCAAACCATTTTAGTTTGGATTGCTTCAATGGCCACTTCATTCGAAAGGTATTCAAATGTGATTTTACATTTACGTAAGAACATTTTTTGTGGTTCTGCGACCCAACGCGGGTCATGCCGTCCTCATTCTTGAGATTTTCTATATCACACAAAACTACGTACCACAGTCGGTAGGACTCCTCTAGACGAGTGATCAGATCGTCGCAGAGACCTGTACCTGACAATACACAACCCTCACGACAGACAAATATCCACGCCCCGGGTGGGATTCGAACTCACACGTCAGAACATAGTTTGAAATAATATAACATACAGGAATTAGGCCCTACAATATATGGGTATTAACACCCATGTCTCTGTCTAGATTAACTTAATTAACACTCTACTTAAACATCTAATTATACTGTCATTATTTCATCTGAATCATATCATAGTTAAAGTAACGCCGCTGATCCACATTTCCTTAAGTCAGGGCCCAAACCTTGTAGTTCAATTTTTTGCACGGCATATTTAAAGCAGGTGCTGAACATTCTCAGTTGGATCGCTGACACACGTAAAAAATTACAAAAACGTTAATTGTAAGTCGAACTGCTGGTGAAATCCTGCATGCTGTGTCGCAGCTCGTCTTCTGTGCGGGGATTATTACTGTACACGTTATGCTTTAGAATAATCCACAGAAAAAAACCGCACATTTTGACAAAATGGCGAATGAGCGGATCGCATTCATCTGCCAATTATTCTTTTACCAAAACACTGTAAACAATGCATAAAACTGCTTGCTGTGTGAGCCTTTCCATTGTCTCGCTGAAAGAAAGCACAGGATCTCCTGTAAAACAGAAAAGTGTTCAGAACACAATGTCGGAATGTAAACTACTGGTGTAAGCCTATGGTCTCAAAAAATGAGCCAGATAATTCTAGGCGCACTTATAATACACCAACCAGAGCTTAACGTGCTTCATTGATCGGAATGGGATTTTCTGCTGATCAGAGCGTTTTGAAAGTTTCTGCATCCAACGTGATAAAACTTTCGTCGTTAAGCAAAACGATTACGGGGTCTATTTCTTCTTCATGTACCCCATGAAGTTGCAATGTACGAAGATTCAGTGTTTTAGGAAATGTACCTAGCATGCACCATACAGTAAAGCGAGACTCTGCAGTGGGTTATTCAGTGGGACTAACGACGCTTACAGAAGGAACGTGCTGTGTCCGGTAAGACGCCTGTGGACTTACCGCTATGTGGACTAATTTTTATCCTATTAGCACGCCCATAAAAATGACAAAACAGCATGGGTAACGCGAAATGATATTTCCGTTTTCTTCGTGGAGTGTCTTCCAATATCTTGAAGAATTTCGGACTTGAAAAAAACCACTTACATATATTGCCATGGTTAAGTTTTATTCGTTATAACTCAGTGCATTTTATTTTTACAAAATTCATGTACACTCGAATAGTATCACTAATTAACACCCATCATATACTCATCATCGCACGTTTTGTCAACCCCCCTTTCGACGGCCATGTGTAATTTGAGAAGCATATCGATGGTTATCGAAGCAACGTCTAAGATGTCATGCATGGTAGAAACGTACCTCTTAATGCAACCCCACGTTTGCATCCGTCCGTTCTATTTGCAAGAAAAGTTTACTTTGTGCTTCCCTCTGTATATGTGAATTCTATAATTTTTAAGTTAAAATCAGTTAAATATTTTTATTCTATTAAAATTTAAATATGCAAGCAGCCTAAAACAGTTAGTACTGTCACCGGATTGCTTGTCTCATTGTCACTTACACTGTTGACATACAGCGACGGACAATGCTGCCCAATCTGCAGGCCAAGCACGACAAAAAAAACTCTCTGTATTAGGCGCGCTAAATATAAGAGCGGTAAAACAGCAATTCCGCAAAATAAATCAATATTATAATGTGAGATTAGTTGTTCTGATAGCGGTAACATGAAGAAAAGGTCACTGCCTGGCGGAACATAGCGCCATGTAGTCTGGGAAAAATTACAAAATTTTGGATAAAACTGCCTATTTACCTTGAGTGTGACAAGCATAACAAAATATCATACCTACAGGTCAAGTGATTAGCACTCCTGCTTTGTATTTGGGAGGTATCGGGTTCAAACTTGAGCCCAAATACCGGCCATCACAAATTCTATATTTCTCGATTCCCTCAGTTCCTGGAGGACAGCAGCTCAAATTAAACCACGGCTGCTTCCTTTAAACATCCTTTCCAATTTTATGCTGAAGACTGAAACAACACATTACCCAGCAGAGGTGGTAAACTTTACCATTCGAAATGTTATGACATCCCAGAAGAAACCAATCTTTAAATGATAACATTATAACTAACACGTTAAAGTCCATCACATTCAATCATTACGTGACTCTTGTACTGATTCTGTTTTGTTTCTTTATTCAGATGGAGGTAAAATTTCTTAATTACAACATAAATGACGCCAATTTTCCAACAGAGTTACCTCCTCCAAACGACTGGATTATGGAAGTGAATTTGACCCATCCGGAAACAAGAAAGACCATAGCCTCATTACGTCTGTATGTAACCATTAAGCGTGACGGAAAGTTTGGTGCTATGGGATAAATCATATGAGGAACTGGCATCTGTGCTTCGTCAAGATAACAGATGTAAGGAGCAACAATTGCACATTATTGGGCCTAATGTAAAATGCCTTTCAAATAAAGAAGCTGTGACGGAAAAATACCAGATATATACATTTGGATTTTTGGTTACTTAATTACTTTTTACTTACTTACTTCCTACCTTACTTACTTAGTCCTTGGAGCCCAGTCCTTCTTGAGAATACAACCGGTTCACAGGTAGTCAAGAAATTCCCTGCATTTTATGAAACCCGAATGTTTATTACTGCATTTAGAAATGCCCCCCACTTCACATATTCTATCCTGGTTCAGACATGCAGTCCAAGCCACCCCTCCCCTTTCCCTTCCAACTTCCCGATAATCCATCTTAATATAAGGCGTTTCTAAATTAGCTATACAAAGATCTGTTGTCATGTCGTATGCTTTCTTCTTGGTAATTAGCCGGCATCTGAATTTTATATGCCGACGTTTCGGAACACTCTGTCTGTTCCATCTTCATAGGCGGATAGGTATGAATAATGACTAGATTTGAGAATGTTGGGATATTTACAAGGGAAAACGTTTGGCTCGTAAATAGCCTGAGCCGATAGGAAGGATGGTGACAGAGTAGAGGCGGGTCCGAGTACAGAAACAGGTTGTTGAGGGTAACGACCCACATGGAGGCCACGGGCGCGTATGTGAAGGAGATAGGGCGCGTGTAGGGGTGAGCCATGGAATGGTATAGGTAAAACTCTTGTTTTAAGTGGCAGTCTCCTTTCCTTGAGCTTGTGTAGAAGGGGTTTCCAAGATTTGCTGAAGGTCAGGTCATCTTCTCTGTTGATGTTGTGTGGGTGCAGTTCAAGTTCAATAGTTTCACTGATTAGTCGATCCAAGTAATCGGTTTTAGCAGAAAGTTGTGTCCTGTAGTTTAATAATGCGGTTATGGTTAATGTTGTTTCCGCGATTGCTGATTTGTTGGGCTGTGCCAGTCTTTTATGTCTATTGTCCTCTTTGATTCAGATTTGGATGGATCGACGCTTTGTCCAATATAAACCCTGCCGCATTCAGATGGGTTCCTGTATATATCCGGTGTTTTTAATTTTAATGCATCCTTGACTGGTGGAAGGTAGCTGAATACTTTTCTAGGTGGTAGGGCGACACTTCTTATGTTGTGTTTGGCCAGCATTCTGCTGAGTCGGCCATATGTTGTTTGGTTGTATGGTATGTATGCAGTCGACGTGGGTTTATCATTGGTCTTGTCGGTCCGCGTTGCCGGTTCCATGGCTCGTCGTATCTGTTGAGGGCTGTACCCAATGTCCTCGAAGACGGTGGTGACAAATTATAGTTCTTGGGCGAGGGAATCCTAGTCACAGAGAACTTTAGCTCTGTGTATCGGGGAAGCGAGGACTAATTGTTTGTTAACAGGATGGTGATGCGAATTCTGGTGTAGGTAGAGATTGGTATGGGTAGGTTTCCAATATACTTTGTGCCCTAGGGAGCCGTCCGTTTTTCTGTAGACATCAGTGTCCAGGAATGGAAGGTGGCCTTCTTCTTTTTCCATTTTAAATTGTATCTTGTGGAGTTCATTGAGGTGGTTCAGAAATTCTGTCAGTCTTCCTTGGCCATGGGGCCAGATGACGAAAGTGCCATCTACATATCTGAACCAGCATACAGGCTTGTACGTCACTTGTTATATTGCTTTCGTAATTACCGGAGAAAGTGGTAAGCCCATTGCTACCCAGTCCGTTTGTTCGTAGAACTGTCTATCAAAACAGAAATATGTGGATGTTAGTACGTGTGTAAACAATGCCAGGACATCATCTTCAAAGTGATGACTGAGGAGTTCAAGTGAATCCACAATCGGAACTTCGGTAAACAGAGACACTGAGTCGAAACTAACCATTCGATCTTCTGGTTTTACTCTATAGATTCCAATATCTGGACGAACTGAAGGTATTTTTTCACATGGTGTGCCGAATTCCCGGTGAGGTGGCTGAGAAATCCTGCTAAGTACTTCGAGAGTTAATAGGTAAGAGCGCCAATGTTGCTGACAATGTGTCCCTGAGGAACCCCTCTTTATGTGTATTCGGAATTCCATACAGTCTTGGGGCTCTGCAACCAGCCGAACCCCTTTCACACGCGCTTAAAGAAAGGGGACAGCTACCTAAAACACAACAGTTAGACACCTACTATTCCATGGCCCACAACGACACGCGCCTTATCTTCTTCACATACGCGTCCGTGGCCTCCATGTGGATCGTTACGCTCCACAACCTGTTTCTGTACTCGGACCAACCCCTACCCTGTCACCATCCTTTCTATTGGCTCAGGCTATTTTCGAGCCAAACATTTTCCGGCATAAATACTCCAACCTTCTCAAACCTAGGCACTGGCTTGCGAGTGTCGGTGGAATAGTACGTGGCGCCGAAAGGCCCATTGCAATCCAAGCGCTGCAGCACTTTGGACACACGCAGCGAAACTGCGGATACGCATCCCGATGCGTCGCGTGTGAGGGCTCCCACCTCTACGGTGGTTGCCGTACTCCGCGGGAACAGCCCCAGTGCTGTGGCTGCGGGGAAACCACACGGCGAATTACCGCGTCTGTGTGCATTGGAAAGAAGCGAAGGCGGCTTTAGCAAAGTAGGCGCCCGATCGCGACCAAAAGAGCGCCGCCACAGGCCACCCTGCTGCTCCGAAAGCCCAGCGGGCCGGACTCTTTGCCGAGCAGATGGAACTGGGCGAGGGGTGGAATCACGTCGTCTGATGGGGGTGTTGTCAAGGCCACTTTCACTTAACCCACTAATCCAAATCCCTCTCCTAAGCCGGTCGCGAAGGCGCCCGAGCAGCGACCAGACCTCAGAAGCCTAAGCCCAAAACCACAGCAGCCTCTAAACCGGCTGCTGGGAAGCCCAAGAGCAAAGCAGCCGCGAGTGTCAAAACCGCGGCCGCTAAGCACACAACCCCCAACCTGGTGGTCCCAACCCAAAGTTACACCTTCCCACTCGAAGAAATTTCTGATCTCCTTGATCACCTTCCCCTCAATGCATGTGTGGAGCTGACTTGCCGGCTTCTCACGTTCATCTCTTCCTCCCCACAGGGGCAGCCCGCACGCGGGCTGTCCTAAAGACCCTTATCCTGTTCATGGCCGAATATGGCACAACGCCCTAGGAGGACGGAGCGAGCTAAACCCCTGCGCCTCGCCTGCTGGAATGCGGACGCAAAGCGCGGCAGGAAGCTTGAACTGTAGCATTTTCTCAACTAGCAGAGTTTCGATATTTATCTCTTAAGTTAGACATTCCTTAACCCTGGTTAAGCTTTCCGGCTTGCCAATTATGTCTGTCGCTGCACAGCCAGACTGACAGCAGGGGCGGTACAGCCATCCTGGTCCGCCGTGGTATAGTCCACCACACAGTGCCCGTTCCGGGCCTGACCCACTTGGAGGCTCCTGCCATTCAAGTCACATTGGCCGGCAAACCGGTGAAAATTCTTACGGCTTACCTCTCGCCTTCCCGCCCACTGATCGGAGCGGACCTGTCCGCTTGTTTCGGCTGGGGATTGCCGGTCTTGATGGCCGGCGACCTCAACGCCAAACACGTGGATTGGAACTCGTGGCTGAGCACAAGAAGGGGGAAACTCCTGCGTGATTATGCCGACGAGAACTCCTGTCTGATCTTTGGACCGGACACCCCAACCACCAACCCATACAACCCCTACGCTACTCCCGATGTCTTGGACATTATGTTAACCAAGAAACTCACATCGTCGGTGTATCTGACTTCGTGTTGTTCACTAAGCTCAGATCACTTCCGGCTACTCATTGACACTAAGTGTCGCTCATCCTTAAAGCACCCACCGGATCACCCTGATTTCAGGCACACTGACTGGGCCAATTTCCAAACTCACTTGGAAGATCAAATTTCGTTCGACCCGGAATTACACAACGAGATGGCAATCGACACGTGCGTTGAAAACTTCTCCGGCGCCGTCCTGAAGGGTCTGGCGGCATCTACTCCCAAGTGTTGCACGCGTGGCAACCCACGACATCCGATACCAGTTGGCATTTAAGATTAGATACGCCTGAAGAATCGGCTGCGGAGGCAGTGGCAGGTCAACAGGGACCCCGATCTGAGATCTGAGGTAAACCGCCTACAGAGGTCGGTGACCCGCCGGCTCAACGAGTGAAGGAACGACCAGTGGAATTCCACACACGAATCCCTAGATCCCGAAGACCAGTCGTTGTGGAGGATGACCAAACGGGTGACAAGAGTTCCTAATCCATATCCCCCTGGTCACCCTGAAGGGAACTGCTCTCTCAGACCGTGAGAAAGCCGAACACCTTACCTACACACTGAAGACTCAGTTTCAGCCGATGACCGATCTTTTGGTAACGGCCGTTATTGAAATTGTTGACGTGGCGGTGAGATCTTACCTCCTGACCCCTGCCAGCGAACCCAGGTTTACCAACCCTGACGAGGTTCAGGAACCCATCAGGGATCTCAAGATCGGCAAGGCTCCGGGACCAAACGGTATACAGAACAGGGCCTTCATGCATCTTCCCCAGCAAGCGGTATCCCTCCTGGCCCAGATCTTGAATGCGATTATCCTCACCCATCACTTACTTACCGTGTGGAAGCACGCTCGGATGATGTCTATCCTCGAACCCGGGAAGGATCCGGCACTGCCTTCACCCTATCGACCCAATAGTCTCTGTGAAACGATTTGTAAACTACTTGAAAGGATACTATTAGCTAGATTCTTACATAATGTATGCGAGCGCCGACTGATGCGAGAGGAGTAGTTTTGGTTTAGTCCCAGGCATAGCACTTTGTTACAAGTGGCCCGCATTGTGAAAATAATAACCAGGAACTTCGGTGAAAAGAGGCTAACAGGGCGCAGTTTTCCTCGACGTGGACAAAGCCTTCGACACTGTCTGGATGGATGGCCTCTTTTACAAGCTAACGCTCCCAAACGTCCCGTCTTACATAGTCCACACAATCTCATTATACCTCCGGGGCGGACGTTCGAAGCTTCCTTCTAGACCGCCACGTTATATCGTCGTGGCATGCGGGCTGGGATGGCTCAGGGTGCATTGATCTCCCCTATCCCATTCAGTCTTATGCCAACGACATGCATTCACCCTCGCACCGCATCGAGTTAGCTCTTTACGCAGACGACACAGCCATTATAGCCACGTCCCGCAAGCCGACGTTGCCCGTCAGCTACTTGGAGTCACACCACGACAATCTCCATCGGTGGTTGAGTGAATGGAGAATCGCCATTAATGTCTCTAAGAGCACCGCGATCATCTTCGCGCGTGCTGGAGAGTGCTTCATCCAACCCGACCAGATACAAACTTTTGGGAACCAATCCAGTGGGTCGACACAACACGTTATCTGGGGGTAATCCTAGATACACGGCTCAACTGCTCGCCTTACATCGATTACGTCAGGAAGAGGACTGCTCAAAGAATGGGTATGCTGGGTCCCCTCCTGAATAGGAAGAGCGATCTCTCCGTCAGGAAGGGAGACCTGCTATATAAGCAGCTCACCCGCCCCATGATGGGTTATGCGTGCCGCGCGTAGAGTTCCGCTGCTCGCACCCTTTGTCTGGAGGCTACAGGTGTTGCAATCCAAGTGCCTTCGCCTTGCTACTGGTACCCCTAGTACGTAAGTAACAGGCAGATACACGAGGATCTGGGTGTTCCGCTGTTTACCGACCACATCAAGGCCCCGACTGCGAGCTTTTACTCAAAGTTAGCTGACGTGGGGAACCCCTAGTACGGTAACTCTGCAGATTCTTACGGTGACCGAGGGTTGGCCCCGTCGCCTGACGCGTGATCCAAGGGCGGCAGGAACCAGCAGGTCAGTCGAGTCCATTTCCCGCGATGGCCAAGGCGACTAATCTAATCGCGTTCGGTGCTGATCAGCCGAGCGCTTTTTGTTTACCCTGACTGAGGTTTTCCGTGATTGTCCTCAGTTGTAAAGCAAATGCCAGGGTATACGATGCAAAGTTGGGGCATGGCCCGCACTCCCCTCCCCCACGCGCGGCGGCTTCACCTAAGCGCCTGACGAAAGTCGCTTTTGCGACTGATCTATTCTGGGCCAACAGCCAACCAACCAAAGTTTATCCCTCCCATTATTAGATTTGTGCCACCAAGGCACAAATCTTTAGCAAATCAGCCAAAGCCCTCAGCCTTACCTTAAAATCGTTAGCGTAAGCATATTCCCCCTGTTATAGTTAATATGTCTGTTATAGAGCACAGGGATGCTGTCAAACGCTGGAATAGCTAACAGACAGTGGAACGTCGACTTGCGCTTCGCGCAAGTCTCCGCCCCCAGTTAACACTTTGGCTTGGCTTGGATATAGTCATTCTTCATTCCTATTCGACTATGAAAATGGAACAGACAGAGTGTTCCAAAACGTCGGCATATAAAATTGAGACGCCGGGGAATTATCCAGAAGAATGCATACAACATTCAGAACGCGGCGAAAGTTTTAAATCAAGAATATGTTGCCATAACTTCTGAACTAAAAGTAAGAATTTGGTCAGCTACGTTTCAAAACTAGCGCATAGTCCTAGTTTTTATTCCAACTGCCAGATGGCATTCCACTCTTGCAGAGCTCCTTAAATGAGTGATCTGTGGGCACAGCTCAAAAATCCTGCTGGTCATAATGAGTCGTATGAAAATGTTGAGCGATTATCGTGTTGTTTGTGGTTTCATGAATCGCAATCGCCCACTTCCGTTCAGAGAAAATTCAGGACCAATTATCCTAAAAATCACCCTGAAGAATGAGTATTTTAGCGTAATACAATTAATTTGTTGAAACTGGCTGTGCGTTGTCCCCGCACCAACTGTAACCGGCATCAGATACCTGGACATGCTGGAAAACTAGCTCTTACCATAGTTACAGCGAGATACGTATAAGATTTCATTTTTCAACAAGATAGGGCACCCCCGCACTTCTATCTCGAAGTTACTTCCTACCTCAGTCGCACGGTGGTGGCTTGCATTGGACGTGGTGGAACGATAGCTTGGCCACCACGGTCGCCTGATTTAACACCCTAGGACTCTTCTGTGTAGGGATATATTAAATACAAAGTTTTGTTACATCTCTTCCTGCAAGTTTGGAAGAATTGCGGACACGGATAACAAAGCGGTTGCAACCATAGATGCGGACAAACCCATAGGATTTGAGAGGAAATCGCTTACAGATTCGACGTCTGCCATGTGAAATGAATAAACCACATTGAATGTCTCTGAATACCGTAGATAAACAAATATTTACTGCATTTCATGATATACATATATGTCATAATACTGTAACTTTTCTACTTTCTGTGTTATTACAATTCTGTTTTGAATAACTAATTTGGGAACGTCCTTTATCCTCTCATCTACGCCTGGGTCTTCCAAGTGGTGTCTTTCATTCAGGTTTCCCCACCAAGACCCTGTATACACCTCTCCTCTACCCAATATATTTGGATTTTTGTTTAAACAAAACAGTTCTTCCAAGAACCTCAGGTGGAAGATAAACCATTATCTTAAAGACGACTCATCGCAAAAAATAATATATAATAAATAAAAACAAAAAATAATAAAAATGTATCACAGAATTCGTTCATATAAATTTTATTTAGAGCAGACATGGCGAATAGTCACCAAACTATAAAGAAAACATGCTATCATCTAAATGCTCTTACTAAACTTTCAATGATACACTTGTATCTTCCTTCGCTAGCAGACCTGGAAACCAGGAATGAATTTATTGTATTAGATTACTGGTCTAAGCCTTTATGGTGGTTTGATTTTATGGTGTTCCTGTTCTGGGGTGCTGGCACCGTGTGGAAGTAGGTTGTGTTGACCAAATTTGTGAGGAACATCCTCTCTCCAATTCTAGGACACAGGTGAGCAAAATAAGTATCCACCTCACCCTGAAGACCAGACAGCGTGCTCAAAAGAAGTCAGCAACACTATCCACATCTACACCGTGTGAACACTCCAGAACAGGAAAAACATCACAATGAACAAACATCAAAATCTTAAATTAGTTATCTATTATGATAAATATGTACTGTGCATCCGTTTCTCTTGTCTAGATTCAGACAACAAAGGTTATGAAATATAGCCTCAAAATTACTGCTGAAACTGCTGAAGGTATTAAATGTAAGACGATAAGGCACAACATGTGGACCTCCCACAAACTCACCCACAATACCAGGCCACACAATGATCATGAAGTGCTGCTCACTCTAGCATAGATTATCCTCTGCTCACTGACGTTATTTGTGGAAATCTGTTATGCCATTTCTACCAAAATTTGCCTCATCTATGTTGAGCATTGGTGAGACAAACAATGGAGTGGCAGTTGGCTGAACAAACCATCGACAATAATTCCCATGTGGTGGCTGATCAGCAGGTGTTAGACAATGAGCGGACTCTAAGTGGCAAGTGTACAGTGGCTGTTCTTGGAGTATCCTCAAGACTGTCATGTGACCAACAGCAATTGCTGCTGCCAACTGTCTCATACTGATAGAGGTGTAGCTGTATTCTTTTCTAACCTCGGCTCTAGATAGGGTGGGTGGTCAACACCACGCCCCTGCTGCATTACCCCCGGGAAAGGGACCCGGTAAGCACTGTACAGGAGGCTGGGTGGACCCCAGGGCCGGTCTGGGCGGATGCGAAAAATCTCGTCCCACCGGGATTCAATCCCCGGATCGTCCAGTCCGTAGCATTACGTGAGTAGGAACGATCATATTCGGAAAATTAGGCCTAGGAAGCAAATGGCAGATGTTCGTATATATTCCTTCGTAAATAGGACCATTAAAAGCTGGAACCAATGACCAGGAGACTTACTAGCGTCTTTCCCCTGTAAAGTAAACACGTTTAGAAAGAGGGTTAAGAATGTAGTTACAAGCAAGGGAATTCAAGTGGGGATTGAGTGTAAATGAGTGAAGTGATGTGAAGTGTAGTGATGTGGAGTGAACTGACGTGATTTGTATGAAGTGATTTTGTTTTTAAGTGAAGTGAAGTAAAGTTAAGTGAAGTTAAGTAGGTTACGGTGAAGTTCTTGGGGACAAAGTAACATGTACGTTAGGGTGACCATATACTGAGGGCACTTGATTGTATTGTGATTATTTCATTTGGTGTGTATCTTGTACTGTGGTTGTGTTTTAAATTGTAATATGTGTGTGTGTGTGTGTGTGTGTGTTTTGTAATGTGTGGGTGCTTTGGTAATATGTGTACTTGTATTTGCTGCATTTGTATTGTTTGTACTGAGTTTTTATTGTTTCTTTTATATATATATGTATATATATTTATTTGTTTTGTCTGTATTAGTGTAAGGACTACTGCCACCAAGTGAAAAATCAATTGCAGTAATAAAATAATAATAATAATAATAATAATAATAATAATAATAATATACTAAAATATAAAGACCTTGCATTAGAAATACAAAGAGTGTGGAATTTAAAAACAAAAGTGATACCAGTAATAATGGGCGCGACTGGGACCATTTCAAAGTTATTTAGAAAATGCGTGAGCAACATACCAGGAAATCACGAAGTTAAGGAACTACAGAAAACAGCCATATTGGACACAGAACACATAGTTTGGAAAGTGCTAACGTAGAGATGCAAGGGAGCAAACGCAGGAACTAGCTATATGCGCACCATGAATAGTAACACCAGAATAGCTGCAACACAGTGTTCCTTAGGGAAATGGTTTGTCCCAGGAATATAAGTGTAGATACCCTGCATAAAGGATATATCGATGATGATGATAATGATGATGATGGTAATAATAATAATAATAATAATAACAATAATATAGGTTACAATTTAACCGGAAGCATATAGAGAAAGAGACCGATCTCGGAAGTTTGAAGCACAGGAGGAAATATATTAACCCTTAGGCTACTAATGTCATACACATATATATATATATATATATATATATATGGAGCACCCATTCTTGATGTTTCTAGATCACACACAACGACGCACCACAGTCGGTAGGACTCCTCTG
>Ga0268261_10000374_pt1 | contig 27669 bp, 22 predicted proteins | sample TergutNc150P1_FD_190353 | JGI IMG/M metagenome (GOLD analysis project Ga0268261, IMG submission 190353) | Nasutitermes corniger P1 segment gut microbial community from laboratory colony in Florida, USA - Nc150 P1 (SPAdes) (version 2) | ecosystem: Host-associated > Arthropoda: Insects >... | reverse complement strand
CCGGTATAGCAATATTCATCCAGAGCAAACTAGAGCATCAATTAAGGTACACACTTCACAATAGATGCTCCAACAACCAAGCCGAACAACTGGCCATAGATAAAGCATAAGAAACAATAAAAAAATCACAAATCAATGATAGCATCCCAAGAACAGCAACAGTACACACAAACAGTAGAATAACCCTCCAATCTCTCAAGAACACGAGAAACCACAATTACCTCATAGAAGAAATTAGAAAGAAAGTAATAGCTCTCGAGAATCGCAAATGGCCAATAATATTTACCTGGATAAAGTTCCACGCAGGAATCTACGGGAACGAATTAGCCGATAAACTAGCGAAGGAGGCCGTCAGAAACGACGACATATCCTTTGACAGAATTCCCAAAAGTGAAATAGTCCAACAAGTAAGAGACCAGAGCATAGCCAATTGGCAAATCCATTGGGACCGTACTACAAAACCGTTAACAACAAAACAGTTCTTCCCAATCATCAAGGACAGACTGACCACCAAAATTAAATTAACACCAAACTTAAGGGCACTCGTAACAGCTCACGGCAAAACTAAGGCTTACCTAAACCGCTTTAAGATAACAGAATCTCCAGAATGCCCTTGCGACGGCGGGAACCAAACTGTGGACATCCTACTACACGACTGTTCCAAACTACAGGGGGAGAAATAGAAACGTATAAGAAACGTGTCGAAACAAGACAACTGGTCGGTGAAAAAAGCGATTTAGTGCATAAACACATAAAACATTTCATTAAATTTGCAAACGCAATAGATTTCGAGGAACTATGAACAAATTAATTGTTTAATGTTCAAAGATCAGAAAAGAACACTCAATTAACAACACAAGTGTTTTAAGGCATAGTGTACAGTGAACACAAACTAGAGTTTACATCACATACGAACAGCTAAACCACACATAAGGAATGTAAATTTTATATGTAACTAACAAAACTGTATGAAAATGATCAGGCAAAGCATGTAGTATCACCAATGGTAATGGGGCATGCTGCGAATAAACTACATATATAAATACAAAATATAAAATAATACATACATAATACATACGTACATACATACATACATACATACACACACATACATACATACATACATACATACATACATACATACATACATCCATACATACATACATACATACATACATACATACATACATACATACATACATACATACATACATACATACATACATACATACATACATACATAATTGTCACAAAGGGAGTAGGATGTGGAACAAGTCACAAGCGCATAAATATACACAATTCTTTCAGTGTACAGTACTACACACATTTTACACAGCAGTAACGTAAATTATCTTTTCATATAAAAACATGATCTACAGAGTAAAAGGACTGTGTATTTAGGTAAGTGCTCAATGTAAGCATTCTGTGAACATGATAATCAAGATCCTTCCTTTTAATTTTTTAACACTGCAGCATCCTTTAAAAAAGATTTTGTTACATCAAGTTATTACATTGACCATTATATCCAGCAAATATTTAGGTATTATTTGGGCACCGGCCACGGCCGCTTTTCTACACGTTCGTCAGTCACTATAATCCCACTGTTTGAAGCGTACAATTCAGAAGTTAAGAAAGCATTGACAAACTAACAAACAGACAATGCAATGCACAGACAGGCACAGGTCTACTTAGTCCCCACAGCCTGCAGTTCTGCACAGCAGAAGAACAAAGACACAGATTTCTTCATGAAAAGTCTCAGTGCACTAATTCTGCACGGAGGTTCAAGATTGAAATTGATTGTATGTCTTTAGTTAGTTACAGACGTCTGGGTACAATAAGTTCCCAGACATTCCTAGAATTCGGATTTTCATTCCGTTATGTCGGAAACCGTCGATGTAACCTGCAGTATCTTACTATGGAAACGCCCTGCACCGATATCACAGTAATAAACACTGTCCCCTGGCTAAATCAAATTCTAACTTTCCCTAACTATCCCAGGGTTTTATATTTACATAAATGGACGATCAGGCAGTCAGCATTAACAATAGAAATACTGCAACAAGATAGTGCTGGCAGTAAGTTTATTGTTTTCAGGAAAAGAGAACTTCAGAGAACACTTGATAACATTACGTGAGGAACTTCATGACTTATGCAAATACACCTTAGGTTAATGTGGAGAGCTTGTAGTTCGGATTGTAGGATAAAATATATAGCATTATAGTGGGTAAATATAATGGAAAATAATCACTGCAGAATATATAGTTAGAAGAAATTATGAGTTATTAATACTGATCATGATACATTCCTACAATGAGTAAAACCAATAACATTTGTAACGTGCTCTTTATGGTGGTTTCCACATTCAGGAGGTGACAGGATCGAAACTCATTCGTGTTAACTTTTGGAAATACCAACTTGTGTCAAGTGATGTCTTGTAGATTAGAAAAAGTTTAGCGACGTCTTGCCTCTGAGAGCAAGTATAAGGGCTAGAGACAAACAAGGAAAAGGTACAAATATACGAGACAAGTACATACAAGTGGAGAAAACGAGTGGGATGTGGTAAAGAAAGAAAAGCACGAGATACATCTTGTTATAACTGCGAAATTTACCTTTACTGATAAAACAATGGAAATGAACCCTTCCTTGTAAATCTAAGAAAGACCCTCAACCAAATGAAAAATGAATCTTTTGTCCCTGTTGTAGGACAGCCTTCTGAGAAAATAAGGATTTGTTAAGGAAAATACAGCCTTGTGGCTCACGAACGCAGTAAGCTTCTTCGGCAATATCGCGCTAATCGGGTCTTCTCTAACTAAGTCAAGGCTGCTGAAACCGAAAGCTACGTACCCCTTCAAGTAAATGGACCGTGATATCGGCAACGTTGGTAGGACCGGAATAGATGTCCTTATTGTTTTTTGACAATATATTTACGGTCTTGCTGGGCCCTTTCAAGAATCTGACAGTTACCGGTCGCACCTCTTCAGCAGCCTAAAATCATGCAAGCCTGGTAAACAGCTTATGTTGCGACGTCCACCGTGGGCCAAGTTTCTCAAGCTGACATCTCTTCTTCCTGCTATCTTGCCTTGCGCAGGATGTCCAGCAGACCCTCTTGCTGGTTTCTGCTGTCCGTTGCAGTCAGCAAGGTCTTCTCCGGTATTGTACAGTTGATCAGAGCTCGCTGGACACCGTGGTAGCTCGCAACCGGGATGGTGCATTCGTTCATGGAAGAGGCAGAAGCGGGTCCTACATGAGATTCTGCTGACACCTTCAGAAACTTTGTCGTGCGGGAACTGTAGGAATCTGATGAATACACATACACAACATAAGAACAGAAAGATGGATGAACAGAACGTGAAAAATTAGACGAATCCCAAGCAGCAAGTTTAAGCAGTTATATTACAACTTATCCCTCAAAATGGTTTTACTCTGACAAAAAAGGTGAATGTCGTATTGAATTGTAGCTGTAAAGAGTTCGAGAATCCAAAAGTGTCTTTTCCTCGCGCTATCGACAGCACGTCTGTGATCCTAAAGTTTAGCATAAAAACCCCTAACAAAAAAATGCCACAGTGCATTATTTTGCAGTTACTGTGAAGTTGCCCCTGTCAGTGCGAATGCAGTTAAAGCCATCCTAATTTTCTGTAATTGGCCACTCTACGGTTGACAAAAATGTGATGAGAATTATTAATATAAGCAAAGTTATAAAAATACATTTGTCAAATACCTTAATTTAGCTGAGTATTGCGCAGTACATTGTGCACAGACTGCAAAGTAAATTCGGTCTGAGGCGATAATGAAAGTTACATTTAAAGCAATATGAAGAAGCTAGAAGTAAGATCTTCGCTCTTACAGGAAGTCACGCAGCGTACATTAGTAGATAATTGCCAAAGTTTAGGAACAGCCTATCGGTTCCATCTTCAATGGTCAAGCTGCTTCGCCATTGATGACGTGATCAATAGGTTCTTCCGAAATGTCGGCAACCAACTACCAGTCTGCTTGACCCTTGATGATGGGACCGATATATTGTCCCGAATCTTCGGTAACTAACTGCAAGTCTACGCTGCGTAACATCCCAGAAGAGCGGCGGAAGTCCGATATCACGCAAGCATGATGTGGTTGGCAGCCTGGCACTGACAGCAAAAAAATTAGGAAATACACAAAAACTTTTAACTCGCTGTTCTTCCGCTCATTCGGTCAGGAACACTAAAACTGGAGCAGAGCTTCGTCTCTGATTGCAGTTACTCTGAAGTGCAGACATATTTTTAACACACTGACCTACCGCTAAACCTGAAGTGTGTACCTACATTTACCCGGAAGATAAATCTGTACTAGCAAATAAAAAATAATAAGCACTTTAACATTCTTAAATGTAATGAACTGGCAAAAAGACGTGAGCGAATTGCGCGATTAAATTTATATACTCTATCCTAGAAGTAAGACCATCTCTGGAATTACCGACGAGAAGATTTATTGGAAGTTTGTCAAATTTCAAACCACCGCGCAGATAATATTTCGGCATACCGAAATGCTCCAAGTCATAAGCGAATAATTTGCAAAAATTTTCGTCAAGACGTCAAATCTTATTCTCATTACATTCGTTGTAAATAACAAAATAATTATGAATAGGAATTAGAAACAAAAGCAAGCAAGCGTTACATACGTAACATGTTGTACCCTTGGATCGCACGTCGTATATTACTAAAGTGCTTGCTAGCGGGAAAAATCGGGATATCTGCAAGTTGGAGGCGACACGCCAAGCACTGGCTGTCAGCTTAATGACTCAGCTACGACTCAAATGATAAAGGGCTGCAGAGGCCTGCAACATCGACAGATTTATCGCATAAAACGCGAGGAAGTCGCATTAATATTGGATGTCCCGCTGCATGTCAAGTTCTCGACAGCCATTTCATTAGCATTCTCTACAGAAACACGAGGACCTGACACGGTCAGAAAATACCTCCGCTCTCGTTCGACTTCTGAGTTGTTTATTCTTGTCGATCGAAGGCATGTGGCAATGAGTGGCGACTGTTGATTGGTACAGAGCTGAGGACCAGCGTTCAAGAAAGAACTTACGAAAAATGAATGCTTCTTTCTGGCAGGATTGAGATTTTGATGCAAATCCAAAAACACACTCAATCACGTACTTTGACAGCGGTTTGTTTGGCGTAATGACAGACGTTAATTTTAATATTAGGTACTTTCCATTATTATCATATTAATCATAATACTTGCACGTCCAACTACGGTAACTCAAGACGTAGGTAGCTAAAAAAGCTTTTTCAGTATGTCAGTGTTAAAATTTCGGGAAACGACAGGGACAAATCAAAATTCCAGTCACAAACATATTATTAAGATTCGTTTAAATTCTAAGAATGTTTTTTTTTTATTCAGCGTATTGTGTCCTAACCAACTGCTAGCTAAAGTCTACAGGAGTGTGAAACGTGATCTCTTACTGCCAGATACGGAGGCAGCTGAAAGCTGTGTGGGAACAACAAGTCGAGGAGAACTTTCGGACCGAACAAGAGCTGCGTAATGAGAAGTTCCGTAAGTTTCGCGTTTGTTAAAATATTACTAACGTGATCAAATAAAGGAAGACGAACTGGAAGCGCCATGTGCCGCGGGTCGAATTAATTATAAATGCCTACTTTGTTCTTGTAAGTTCCAGCTTGAAAACGTTGGTGTAGGCTGTAAGATCTTAAGAATCTACGAAGTGAAAATGAAGACTGAATCGTACTGGTTACTGACAGAATATACGGGGTCATACTGCACACAGAAAGATTAGAGTTCTACAGCAATGAAAAGCAGACACGCCACACAACGCACAACCCGACACGAGACACTTGGTGCGCTTCCGTCAGTATGTACTGCGGTATATAGTGTTTAATATAATACGCCATTTCACATTATACTTTTATACACATGTATGCACAGTGACTGAATATTGATAATTTAAGGGCCGAGATCCCTATGGACCCTCTATTTGTATACACAACACAGAAAATTTAAACAACTAAGACCCTGTTAACAGAAGAGACTCTCCGCTCTATGATGTTGTTGTTACAGCAATATGGACTGTGCTTATTAAATTGTGCAATATAGAATTTTAACATTTAAAATTTTAGTTGCAATAATGAGAGTGAGGGCCACTAGCACCTAAAGTACGTGTTGAGCTTAAGATCTTTTGTTGTTAGTGAACTGCCTGAAGATGGCACTTTGTTGCCGAAACATATAGGAATTGGCACCTAATATGATGTGCGTTTTATGACACGTTTTATCGCAATTCAATTAGTGCAGTGCGTTGGTTAAAATACAGAATATAAGAAAATGCACGGTGTGGGCATCATAAAAATTCACAACACTATACCTTCGGGTTGCATAAAATGCGGAGAAAATCCTGACTACCTGAAAACTATTAGTTTGCCAGTAGCACAGCCCCTGTAATGATTGCGTTGCTGTTGTCCCCTGACAGCTGAAAATTTCTGCATTATACTTCCTGTTGGCTGGCATCAGATGACGTAACAGAATTTCAAACAATGTGGGGATGGGTAAGGAGAACTAAAAGTATATCCTAATTCGGTGAAATATAATATCAATGAAGAGTCAGGGAAAGTGAAAGAGTTACAGTGTGTAATATTCTTCATGCCTTGAAGTTGCTACTTCTTCTCATACAATGAAATATATTATTAACATGGTAAAGTTGGCATCATCATAATAAACCGAACAACCGAAAGGATATTTCCACAATAGACGTTTTTAGAATCTTAATGATTCGGGGTCCACTGCAATCTTTCTTTTTTTGTATTAATTTTTATGAAAAAAATTTACCACAAAAGGCTAGCATTAAAATTTAATGACATCTGGTTTTTTACCACAAAAGGCTAGCATTAAAATTTAATGACATCTGGTTTTAATTTTTCATAACGCATTAGAAAGTTTGTTAATTAAATATTTTACTGTTTCTACGCGCGAGATATTCGTACGGGTACAAATAATAATAATAATAATAATAATAATAATAATTGCAATTTAAAATTTATTTATTAGGAATTTATCCTATGTGAAACAGCGTGTCAGCTTTGCTTCGGCGGCGCACATGTGTATTATTACGGTCGTAAGTCACCAAGATTTAGAGTTCTGGTGTTACTTGCGATGGAAATGCAGGATTTAGGAAGGCTGTCTGAAATGCCTTCTTTATGAATAGGAGCGGAGAACGTCCTTGCAGAATCATGATGTCCAGAATAGACTTAAGAGCCAAAGAGCAACTCTATGCGACACTCTACTTCTTGCTTCCAATACAAAATGGCAGAACATTATATTTTTATTTGCCGATTAATAGTGCTTTGAGATCGATGTCGTTGCCTTGCTGCTGGCCAAATGGCGAGTTAGTCTTGAATTAATATATCTAAATAGTAACAGAAAAACCACGCGGTCTAAGGCGTGGGTCTAGGGACCCTCTCTTGTTGGGACTGAGGGTTCGAATCCCGCCGGTGTATGAATGTCTTTCTCCTGTATTTGTTGGGTGTGGTCAAGTGGAGGTTTCTGCGACGGGCCGATCACTCGTCCAGAGGAGTCCTACAGAATGTGGTGTGTATGAGTGTGATCGCGGAACCTCAAACGTGAGGAGTCCTTGGCCTACTAGGGCTGTCAAACCACGAAAAAAATGTTAGATTTCTGGATGGATTACAGGCTGTGAACGGAAAAATGAGATGTTACCTTTACGGGATTTCGACGACAATATGGCCAGATTCGTGACAAACATTTTACTCTTTGCTCTTTGTCTGAGGCTAAAAATTCACGAAGTTTTTAGAAGGTATCTTCTCCCGTCTTCAAGTGGAATGGGTAAAGGGAGAGCTTAATTCTTGGGCCCGTTAATATAAATTAGGCTCCGTCCCTCAGTCGAGCTCATTGTAACTGGTCCATCTGTGTGGTTTTTCCGAACAAGTAAGGGTTTCCAGTGGACGACAATGTAAACTGCCTATATATTTCAATCATGACTATTAATGAAATTTATTTATTCGCTTACTTGCTCCTAGGAATATTCTAAACAAGGCGATATGGAAGCCTCCAATGGCTGTACGTTATTATTTGCAATTTGATGGTAATAACCTAATTCGAGCACACATTCTGACTGCCCACAACCGTATGCTTCCGTTCAAGAGAAATTTGAAATAATACCCATAGTTAAGTTCGTAAACAGAAACGTTTTTGGATAAAGCGAAAAATCAGTGACAGAATGTGCAAGAGTAATATCTTCACAAATATAAAACATAACACCTAAATTTTCAAAAGTTGGTCGGTTTTGTCCATTGTTACAATTACGTAATTACGAAAGGTAACGCAAAACAGAATATGAAGAGTTTACAGCCAAATATAGAAGTGGTAAATTGTGGCGGTTAAAATTAGGTTTAAAAAATCAACAACGATTCTTTACTGCAGTCAAAGCAAACCCTTTAGAGAAGGTCAAAATATTGGAGATTGTTCAGTTACAACAGATAAATTCATCCATCCAGAAAACAACAAGAAATAAAAAACATGGTCTCAGAAGAAGGGCAGTAGCTGAAACTAAAATCCACGCAGAAAATAATTTGAAGGTTAAATTAAAATGAGATAGTAACATTTTAGAAGCCTACTCGATATCAGAGGATGAAAGGGAAGACGTTAAAGAGACAGCAGATTGCAGCGTCCGTTCACTGTTTAAATAAAATGTGTTACAGTTGCCTTTCACTTGAAATTAATTTCTCTTTATGAAATCATTACCGGAGAAGGTATGTTACGTTACATAAGTAATTTACTGCAACAATATAAACTTCCACTTAACAGAATTTTGTGCATTGTGACTGAAGGGAACCTTTAATAAAGGTATTAAAGAGGTTTTATTGGACAATCAATGACAAAATCGGTGTTTGCCTTGCATAATACATAAAAGACCTCTGTGTGCAATGTAATGAAAGTGGAAGACATTTAAGAAAGATTTATGTCAATACATAATCGACAATTTCTTTTTCTTTTATTCTTTCTTTTTTCTACATGGAGGAATAATATAAAAATTCGCAGCATTACACTTATAATTCCTTGTGTATCCTAACGTGAGATGTTGAAAGACTTTTATTTTACGTTAGGTTAAATTATTTTGTTCTTAAAAATTGAACAAAGGCATTTTAGCGACACCAAAATACAAAATAACAAGGAGGTCTGTCCTTTTTATTGGTATTACAAAACAGTTTAGTGGGCTCAAAATGAAACTTCAGGGAAAACAATTTCACAAGATCGTTTTATGAAACAACTCTTCAGACAAAAACTTCGGTCGAGAAAACACAAATAAGACTGAAATTTAATACGTTTCGAAGTGTGCATTTCATTTCATTCTTTTGAATAAAATATACGGTTTTATTACTAACAAATTTTTGGTTTTCTGAGAAGGAAATTTTACAGTGCAGTTACAGATTGTAAGTATCAATAATGAAATTTGCCATGCTGTCTGTACCTCATAGTTTTAAAATATCTTAAATGCATGTTGATTTATTTCCGAAAGCAAAGTTTATCACTCGGTAACCTTTACATACCTAATTACCTTCACATCCACTTCCAAAACTACTCAGCTTTTCTGCCAAATATGTGAGACTATTTATATTAACAAAGTTTTTACAAACGAAACTCAAGAGGAGCACAGAGAGATCATAAATAACAGATACATATTTGTCCTAATCTATAGAAGTGACATAATCAATTTAAAAGGAGAACAAAATTTTAAAGAAATTGAAAGAAGCCAGAGTTTCTAGAAAATCTTCAGATTATAGTTGATTTATTAATTTGTATGAGCTTGGATAATACAGTTTAGATAGTCGAGGTTTAGATTTGAAATTACTGATTATATTCGACCCAACCACAAATCTTTAAGGTCGCTGCGGCCAGTACTCTGAGGAGAGTGACATATCTGACCTGCATTAACATCCAGACATGTAACAGAGAAGAGCTAAATTTAAATATATACACTTTAATAGCCTGATGTTATAACAAAGCAGGCTAATTTTAAACAATATCTCGAAAGTTTAAGTACATGAAATCACGCAGAAAAATAGAAATAGATTTTGTTGCATTTTTTTCTGGCAGCTTAATCTAAATTTAAGGTTATTTTAGAAAATTTCAATGCGAGAGACAAGCTGTAATGGAAAATGAAAAATTAACACATGTCAGAATATTATCTTACTATGCACCATGTTACCTGTACATGACACAGGCCAAGAACTTCTCGCAATGCGTGTCCATTTGTGTTAGGTACTTTACAGCAAAATTGCTTCTCTTTATTACAAAGAACGTTCTACATTCCGATTATTTATTCCAAACCGGCTGCTTTCAACCCCCCCCCCCCCCCCCCCCCTCCCCCAGTAAATATTCTTGGTACTCATTTCTGTTAAAGTCTGAGTCAAACCCAGAGCCATAGAGCGGACGGATAAAGTCCAATGATATCATGGGGAGTCGAACACGTGACCTTCCGGCTTGCACAGAAGTACTGCAACCAACTGCGCCACCACGTGCCCCCACATAGGCTAAGGGATAAAATTTTTAAACCTTGCTTTTTTAAATTTGTGCAGCGTCATGGTTGATTGTTCCATCTTTCTGGTACATAAATTTACGTCACATCAGGAACAGTGAAGTTCTCATCGCTGTATCTTGGATGGAAAATTATAGTTAATATAACTTTCAGAAGCTATAACTGTGAGAGAGATAGCTTTCAGAAATCTGCTTTTCGTCCCTCGTCCCAGGTCTCTTTGAAGGCTACACAAGCCTCCTCGATTGTCTGTTGCCAGTAATTTATAACACGTGCATGTGTTACAGCAGCAACACAGTACTCCATTTCCACAACAGTAATAACGTTTGCACAAAGACGAATTTATATACAAACACCAAGCCCACAGACTAACCCATGCTTAAATTTTTAAATTTATACCATATATACTATATACTGTGCGAAATTGTGAAGCCGGTAACGTAAACAGTTACTACGTTGAAAACCTTGAGATGTTATGTAGTAATAAAAGTTTACAAAGAACATACATTATTCCTTGAGACACTTTTGTGGGAATTAAAGTAACTCGACCCTGGATTTGAGAAGTGCGTGTTCATCTCTCTAGAAAGCTTGTCGTTTCAAAATGTATGTAGAGATGAATAATGAATATCTGTTGTCCAGAAAATTAATGGGAATGATGCAGAATGCAACAATGCAATATCCCAATGTAAATTTACAGTTTCATGCAATAAAATAAATATTTGTTCTAAATTTGAAGCAACTTAATTCAAGTTTAGATTTAATTATACTTTTATTTTGCCTATCTGAATAGCTATTGTAACAGGCAATTAAAGCAAGGCTCTATACAAACAAATTCACCCATATTTAAGATGGTTTCGTTTTGTTTCTCTATTTGTTATTCCACTCATTCAATTTTACGTTTATGTCGGTGGCAGCGAGAAGAACGTCGGCTTATCGGCAGTCTGGTGTGGCATGGCTGACGGCTGTCAAAAATGGGATTCTTGCAATGAAGAGACAAGATTGGTACGCTTGTTCGAAGCTCATAAGTTGAAGCCGGGATTTTTAACAAGTCATCTTGTTTTGTGTAATATTATAAAACAGAGAGAAAAAAGGTTAAATTATGTCAACATTCGTAAAGAAAAAGTTACACTGAACACTTTTATATGGAATTTACGGCTGGTAAGCAAAAAGCTTATTCATGAAGAAATTAAAAGCAGACTGAAGCCAGGGAATGCTTACTATCATTCGAAACAGAATCTTTTGTCTTCCAGTTTGCTATCCAAAAATTAAAAATAAAGATACACGGAATTTTGCCATTTGTTTTGTAAGGGTATGAAACTTTGTCGCTCAAATTGAGGGAAGAACGTAGGCTGTGGGTGTTTGGGTATAGGGTGTTGAGGAGAATATGTGGGTCTAAGAGGGAGAATATTCTGTTTCAGTCTTCATGGCGTGAAATGACATTATTTCCACCCTGTTGTTCAAATTTCTTGTGACAGATTTCTGAAAGTATAGATAATTCATAAGCTGGCTACTTAGTTTTTCCAATAACATAATATTTTAGGCATCTGAAACATACGCAGTACTTCGTTACGTGTCAACCTGTAAGGACACAACCTGTAGACCTAATTAAATAGTCTAATTTGTTCTGAGGACGAGGAAATGTCAAGAAAGCATAACAAATAACAAAATAATATTCTCCATGAATTTCCAAATTTTGCGTCCCAGTTTCTGTGCTACCAAGTATTCTGTACTAATAGTAACGTAGCTGCTGTTATTGTAGCTATTTTGATCATCATTATCACCAGCAACAGCAGCAGCATCATCACCATCATCATCATCATCGTCATCGTCATGAACTTCTTTTTTTTCAGGCCGGGAATGTGGTCACAGCCTTCCACGCCTTACGAACTCCTGTAGGTCCTACTACAAACAAATCTCCTCTTGTGCTGCACCACAGTATACAAGATCACAGGAGAAACTTCAGGTTTGGTACCTGTTGTTCGCATTAAGCAGAAAAATCCATGCTGTATTTTGGAGCGCAATTGAATTTGTAACCGTACTTTCGACATTTATTGTCTAAATGAGGTCAAAATGGGCAGAAGAAATTTGTGTATGAAGTTGATGAACTTTGGTGAAATTCGTGCAAATCGCCACAGGGAAGACTGTACTGTGCTTGCGAGCCGGAATAAAATTACATTTCGGCGTGTACTCTCACACCTTAAGATATTCCGATAATACAAAACGTCCTGGTACATTTGCTGCACCTTGTCCCTCAATACATTATATGCATTCTTGTTTGTAACATTTTAGGGCCCAGAAATATTTTAGTTCTCTGATGAAACAAGAACGGCTGTGGGTGCCACCAAACTGCCCTTCCAGTGGATATACCGCGACCTTTAATTAGAAGTAACCAGAGCTGAGTAGTCATGCCTCCATTCCCACCCCCACCCCCTCCCCCCCTCACCCCATACCTTGCAGTTTTATTATTTTTAATGCGAATCTTACTAAATGAAGCCAGAATTCTCCACAACAAATCCGTATGTAACAGATTTATACAAACTTGTCTTGCAAGGCCGCTCGTGGAAGACTTCATAATTTAGTATTATTAATAGTTCTGACATTTACTGCGGAGCAATAGAATCTGACATTTCACTGTCTCCGCTGTTTGGCTTCTTTTGTAGAAATAAGCTTAAGAAGTTTCGGGGTAAAAAACTGTAAGTTGTTTCAAAATATTGTATATGATTTGTACGCAATTTAACTGCCAAGGAACAGAAGCAACTGAGCGGTGTACCGACAAGACTAGCCCAGCCGTTGATAGCCAGTTACAATTAGGCAAGTGTTTCGGCAAATTTACTGTATTTTTATGATTTTCCTCAGGTTCTGCAAATAAATTTCAGGTTAGAACATTAAATAATCCCAACTGCTTCCTTCGATATGTCTCCAATTTGTTAATAACAATAATCCTGCAAACATCATATAACTTCACCTAAGTTCGACAGTGTTTATGCCATAAGGAAATTGAGTACGACTGAAGGGGAGTTCTAAATCGAAATTCGGCAGTTTTATACACTTAAGAAAACATTTAATGTGTCAATTCCTTTTGCATAAAAATTTGTTTAGAATACAGGTTTAAATTAATTCTTTCCATTGTAAACAAAACATTAAGAAAAATCTTTGCGCCTTGATTTTTGTCTTAATAACACCTGTGAGAATCTCCAGACTGGTTCAGTCTCTATGGGCTTGAATATAATGAATAAATTTACAATTTGTTTCGATACTTGCAACTCTACCAAAGTAGCAGGACAATGTAGATCATGTAAACAAACTACAGCATTGACCGTGAAAATAATGTTCCACTTTTTTTTTCGCAGTGACTGTAGTAACAAGCACATAGCAAGTTGTGAGTCTTGTTTCTGTGTTCAGAATGTTTCCAGAAAGAAGCACAAAAACTGCATACAAACGAAAGTCTTGTGACTAAATACAGTGCACCTATACTAAGCAGACGGTATTTGTAACCTCTTACGTTTATAAAATAAATGAACTCTGTTCTTACATAATCCAAATTTCCTCGATGTACAACGCTAAACAACCTTGAAACTGGTGAAGGATAGAGAACCAACTGACTGGTAACGTTTTAATAGGTAAAGACAGCAAAACTAATGTAAATCAGTATGTAATACAACCAATAAATGGACATGTCAACAAATTTTTATCAAATATTGTTTATTAGCAGTATGTTTCCATCGTTTTCGCGATCATCCTCAGGGTAGCCTTACAAGGGTAAAAATGCACGTTGGTCTTCAAGTAAAGTACCGTTTATTCTCGTCCGGCGGACAGACATGACGAAGCTAATAGTCGTCATTAACAATTTTACGAACGCGCCTAAAAAGAAATAAAATATTAGTTGTTAAAAAAATAAAGCTGTGCGTATTGTACATGTGTTTAACATAAACCCACTATGGCCTTGGGGTCGACTCTCAGCATCTGACAGAAATGAGTATCAGGAATAATTCCCTTGAGGTAAAGAGGGCCGGTGCATAAGGCTGACAACCTTGCCGCCTTTATGTGCAGATTGTCTTGAAATCTGGAAGCCTTAACCTCCTGGGACCCTCAGGGCCTGTAATAGGCCCGTACAGTGGATGATTTACCTTTAATATAAACTCTGTTTCCTCCGTATTGGTGTGCATCACAAGGGGGAAGGTTTGTTTTTAATTATATATCAGCTGACAATATGTGACAATATGGAGAAATTTATAGACACCTATAATAACGCTGAGTGGTTCCATTTATGCAATTTGACAGTTTTTTTCTTTGTACTCCTGTAAAGCTACCCTGAGTATGATCGCGAGAGCGAACGAAACATGTTGGAAATTAATAAGTAATAAAACATATTGTTTACATGTGCATTGGTTGGTCGTATTACATAAGTTTAATATTCCATAGTGCACAGATATAAAACACATTAAGCTCAATTATGTGAATCCTCTTTTACTTTCAGTCACATTGTGAAGGATGAAACTTTTTTCTTATTGACTGCATAACGGTTCCTTCGAAGCGAGGGCCAAAAATCATTTTAGACATATTGATATTGCTTCGAAATTCTTTTTAGAAGCGACTGTTATTTGAACCAAACGTCAAATCTCAGACACACAGGCGGCAAGCATAGTGATATTATTTAAGGTAAACTTCTGAACTGCAGTGTGCAGAAATATCCGGGCTGTTAGTTCATATTCGGTAAAAAATGAAAAATTGTGTTCGAAACAGGCGTCGTTCGGGCAGAATGTGTCCTGATTTCTTCCAATACGCGCTACGATACTGCGGAGAAAGACTTCTTGCACTACAGATCTGAGCAGTACCGTAATTTGTACGTCAGGTATGTAAGAAGTACTCTGTTTGACTTCCGACTGTCGTCCTCCATTGTTTCGCTTTTTTCTCAGGTGAATGTTGAAGTTGTAATGACCAAGGAAACTCTTGCGTCATTTCATGTGTTCATTAGTTCTAACATTCACATATTTGATAACCATTTGGTAACATACCGAGTCAGCACATGTTTGACGATCTGTCACACCTCCAAGGTTGTTCCGCAGCGGCGTTACAACAAAGATTATTTTAATTATACACTAAAGTATGCAAGTCTCAGCACTTTCTCCACTATAAATTCTGGGGAGTAATTATTCGAAATCATTCCGGCCTGAATTATCCTTCCGGCCTAAGACCATCAGTATAGGCCACATCGTGACTCAGGCTTTGGTGCAATTCTGCGTATCTGGTTCACCACAAATCCGACGACAGCGTTCTTCGAAGTTACGCCGACAGACAGCACGAGATGAACATACTCTTCATAGCACTTGCTGTGTTCGGAGGTAAGTCAGGCTGAGACATCTGCCAGAACCACGGTTTAACTTACACAACTAAATTAAGTTTCTATATTCAACCCCCTCTTACCGCGTGACAGTACGGAGGTGTGACAGCTGTCGTATCTGTTCTATCTGTTAGTGTTATATATTATCTCTTCTAGTCACTTTATTTAGATTATATCTCTATTACTACAGTTTGTCGTTGTGTTATCAATACCCTCCTTACGATCCCAGGTTCGAATCTTGCCAAGCTCGCTTGGCTGGTGGCGGCTACGTACTACCATTTCCCTTGTCCCCTTTGTTTAACCCCAGTACCTGTGTCGAGATAGGCGGCGAGCTTTCCCACTCCTACCCAGGCACTACAATTGGTGGCACCGGTAGTCCCACAACTCCCGGGGCACTAAAAAGTGACTCAGTGGCACAGGCCACGACCGTTTCTCTCCTCAGTCATTCCAGGTCATAGCATATTTTATCCCACCCATTTAATTTGATATCATTCAAAACTACTTTAATGTTGTTCAATAAACGAAAGTGTCGATGAAACGTATTTAAAATAGCACGCTCTGGAGCGGTTTGTACATTCGTCCAGCGACAACGCCACTTATCCCCAGTGCGGGTCCCCACATTCACAATTAATAGAGGTTATGCAATGAGTGGAAGACAAAGTTATTCTTGACTTTTAGTTGGCCTCGAAAGTAGATTAGCAAGCACTTGCTTGCATATAGATAAACGGTATTATTGTTCCTCTATCTTGATAAAGTTTTTGCCCTATGAGAAGTTCGGTTAAGACAGAGTCTAGATGGAGAGTTTCTTTTCTCACAGTTGGCATCACAAGCTGTGGTTATGAGCCAGTTACAGTGATGACTTCGTAGGTGACAGCGTGACCAGTTTCTCTTATAACAGTGTCATGTCACAAACGCACTGAGGCCACATATACGACTCCCAAGGAAAGAAACTTTTCACATCTTCCTTAACCTGCAATTCTTTCCCCTGCAACGTACTTCCATACATTGCCCTCCATTTGTCTGACAGTTAACTTAACCCAAAAGATGATAGCAAAAATCAAGTGGTGTTCTTCGTAAATTTTTGGATTGATTGACACAGGGAGGAGAGGAAAATCAGTGGGCAAAATGGGACGCTTTGATGCTGTCACTTCCTTCATCATAATCTTTCTGTGGTCTCCTGCAGGGGACGTCACGTTATACACCAAGCAACAGAGAACAAACCACAGCAGTAGTTTCTCGTACATAAGAATTCGGGTATTTTTCTTCATGTCGCAACATCCTCTAGTGGGCTAGGGCCTCAACTTTATCGAGCCTTCACGACTACACTCGGCAGGACGGATCTGGACGAGCGATCAGCGCGTCGCGGAGACCTGTACCTAACAAAGCACAACACTCGCAACAGACAGACATCCATGCCCCCGGCGGAATTCAAACCCATATTTCCAGAAAACGAGTGGCCGCAGAACCATGGCTTAAATCGCGCGGCCACCAGGATCGGCAGACTCGGAAAACTCGTATGTAATTAAATGTTTGTCATTTTCACTTCCTGTTTGCGAAGTCCAGCATAAGACTGAATAAATTCAGTATGTTACAAAGAGAAAACCAAGATGGAATCTGGAGTAGTTACATGCTCAACGACAGAAAGTGAAAGATACTCTAGAAGAAAAAAATTTGCAATACTCGTAGAATGTGATGTGGATGTGCAGTGGAACAATAAAAATACACGTGTGCTAGGTACTATGATTTCATTAGGAGAGTAGACAGTAAAGCAAAAAACCTTGAACTGCACAGGAAATGATCAATAAAATGGATAAACGAGGCAATAGAAGAAAGTAAAGGACGAAGAATGAAAGAATCACTACAGAAGACTGAAGAACGAATTAAAAGGGGGCACAGATTATGCCAATGAGGAGTCTCTGTAGAACGTATGCGACGAGATTAAGAAATGTCGTAGATCAGGAGGTTATGATTTAATGCACATGAAGACGAGGGAACTAGGTTGGAAAGAAAACCATGGGATGGGATTCAAAACATTGGCATTGAGGACTCTACAGGAGATATAACAGTAGACAAGAGACAAGCACTGAATATTTGGGACAATTATATTATGGATTTATAGATCGATTTAATCGACCAGAAAACCTAGAAGTCGAACCTGAAGAGGAAGTAGATGCAGAAAAGAAAGCCCTTATATTTTGCGAAGTGGAAAAAGCCATCAAGGAAATGAGGGATAAGATGGCTACAGGTATGATGATGCACCCGGGGATGTACTGCAACTGTTGGGAGAAAGTGGTCTCAGAATTGTGACATAGATGATCAACATACATGAAACTGCAGAGTGGTCCAACGATTTCACTGCAGTTATATTTATTGCCATAAAGAAGAAGCCAAAAGCTACAAAATGCAACGACCATGAGACATTCGATGCACATACAGCAACGATAGTAGAGAGGATTCTTAGACGAAGGATTGAAAGGAACATTGAGGAGGTACTTGAAGAAGGTCACTTTGGATTTAGAAGAGGAACAGGAACTAGGGATGCAATTGGGATGTTACAAATAATATCAGAACAAACTTTGCGTACTTGATAGACGGGCAGAGAACATTTGACCATGTAAAGTGGACCACATGAATACAGGTCCAAAAGATACCTGGTATCGACTGCCCCATTTTTCACGGCAACCACACAGAATATCTACATCAATGTTTTTTATGTAGAGAACTTTTATTCTATGATGCTGCCTAGTCTAGGCCTGCTCATTTTTATCAGCATGTTCCGAGTATCATAATTTTAAAACTGCGTGGAATGTTACTTAGCGCATACTAAAACATTTGCTGGTAATGTTATCCTTCAGCCCTCAGACATTCTTGATACCTGGTGAAAATATTATTAATAACTATTTGAATTTCTTGTTTAGAAATCGCCAATATATACAAATAAGTAGTTTAAAGATTGCTGCCATGTAAAGTGAAAGTGCCGGCCACAAAGGATGAACAACTACTGGGCCATCGAAAAGTTATGTAGTGCTGTTATTGTGTAACGGGCATTATGGGAGGTTGCACTCTTTTACTAGAAAGCCTCGCATTCCGTCTCCACATCACATAAAGTTACAAAACCTGACGCAAGAATTTGTACACTGTATATTTCGGAATTTATTATGTCTGAAAAGAAGATGGTTTCGATTATAATCTTTGCACAGGCAGCAAATCATACTCCAACTTTAACGTCAAGCAACGACAACTCGTACGTGATTTTGGAATTATCTGCCGAATCTGATACTTTCGATATTATGTGACCCTTTAATTTAAATCGTGCGCCACCTGTAGCGTAAATTAACTCTGGATCTAATTCACTGTTACATACTGCTCACAAAACCCGATACAAGATTATACGCTCACAACAAATATATTTGTAGAGGTGATTTTTAAACGTGCTTCAGCTTCGTGTAATGTTTCTTCCGAAAGAACACGTAAGATTCGCTTCTTCTGTAACAAATGACCTGTTAGTATAATTTTTTTCACCAGTCAATATTATTCTGAATATCTGAAAGGGATTAAAACACCGGGACCCGAATTCCAAATTTTCTTACATTTTCTTAGAGTATTTCTTTCTTATGTCGGTCCCATTGGCCCCGCGGTCTGAGGCGTAGGTCTGCGGCCGCTCGCCTGCTGAGATTGTGGGTTCGAATCCAACCGGGGGCATGGATGTTTGTCTCTTGTGAGTGTTGTGTGTTGTCAGGTAGAGGTCTCTGCGACGAGCTGATCACTCGTCCAGAGGAGTCCTACCGACTGTGGTGCGTAGTTTTGTGTGATCTAGAAACCTCAAGAATGAGGAGGCCATGACCCGCGTTTGGGTCGCAGCGTCACAGAAAAAAGTCTTTCTTATACGTACAGATTTCGGCAAAAACACCCTGTATGTGGTACTGTATTTCATGTTCAGAAATAAAAATTTACTTTTGTTGGCACAACTTAAGGAACAGGATATTTCTGAAGACCGATTGGTGTGCGTTTAACCGACGTCACGTAAGGAACACTTGCGATCGGACTTACCAGGAAATGAGACAGCAGCTATACGCAACCTAGACACGTATGTGGAGTCTGCATTGAGTGCGGATTCTCTGTACTTTAATTGTATGTAATAAAAATGCTGTTACGTGTAGTACAATATTTACACATAACATATGTTTTCACATCCTTTTCAGCAATTTTTTTAAATGTAAGCAATGTAACTGAACGCTTTCAGTCGACTTAAGTGTAACAAATATCCGTTTATATTTTTGAATGTGCGGACAGCGTAGTCAGTAAAGTGACCGGCCACTCATTGTAAACTAAGATTGATTTATAGCATGGCCAGGGATATCTTCAGCCAGACCGGCTATGGAAATCTGAGTTGTTTTCTGTGGGACAGAGCGGACGAAACATCAAGCTGATTACGACCAGTATCAAGTGCCAAAATTTAAAATGTCCCTTATCATTCCTCCATGCTTGAGCACAGAGAAAGATCAGTATCAGATAATAGGGCACAAAATTACATACACTGTGTAAAGCCTATACTAATTAAGTACAAGTAAATGTAGAGCAAAGAGAGTGACATGTCTGTTCCGCAATAACAAGTGTTCTCAAGTGATTAGAAAAGAAAATTGAATTGTGAACTGAAAGAAACTAGTATAATTACAGAGAAAAAGTCACTTAGAGTGATTTTGTTTTAAAGAAGTAATGAATAGTTCTTTATATCTTCACTGTGCCACACCATATTTTGCGGAAGACACAAAATGTTTCCGCTTTTCTGGAGAGAGCATTTATCTGGCGATTTGTCGCCAATTTGTTAGCCCTCCACGCTGACTTATTAAAACGACTAAGTGGATATTGTTGACAGCAGCAAGATATTAGCGTGGCGGGGTGAGTGGGTGTGTGGGTGGGTTGGATAGTGGCTTAACTGGCCTTGGGAACAACTGATCGATCTTCCGCACCCCGGGCTCCCTAGAGATCGCCAGTGTCGCAGTGAACCTTCTCAAGAAAACAATATAACTTCAACCGTCACCGAGAATATAACGTCTTTTCAACCATCGGACTTGACAATTGAGAACTTCGAATATCGCCTGCAGCAAGAGTTGCTTCGCTTCTCCAAAGCGCCCGGTTCGGTTAGTATTCTCTTATTCTCCTATTTAATTGGTACCGGGGTTCTTTCCTATGGGTACAGCGACACAGGACGTGTGATTCATCACGTACCTTCATCTAGTACAGAGTGTAATAATGAGTGGAGCTGAACTGCTGACACAACTTTACATTTGACCTGTACACAGGTTTCAGAACCAAACAAGAAATAGGCAGAATCATGTGTCTGTAGTTGACAAAGGGAGGATACGAGAGAACAATAGTCTCGTTAAACGAAGCCTGATTTGAAATAATTTGTATGTTACGGTAAAATTTAAAGTGCCCTTGTATATGACAAAGATGTATTGGGGAGTGAAAATACAAATCCACTCATTCTTAACCTCGGTTACAGATAGAGATCAGTGATGAAGCTCAGCCTTCAGTCTCTTTATTGCCGAAGAAAGCGTCATCGGTGCGCACTACATAGGGGCTATGTGGGCCCCACAGCCAGTTTGGATATTTTGGATACAATAAAATTACCTTGCCTTAGTTGCCCAACCAGTAATCCACCCTCAATATCGGTTCATAAATTTGTACGGAAGAATTTTATTTTTTACAAGGCTTTGTTACTCAGAAATGCACATCTTACTGAGTTGTTAAGGCCACTGAGATTAACAACCAATCCCACAGCCTTCATAGAACCAGGTGATGTAGTACTGTGTTCATAATAATGCGCCACTGGACCTTATCCTAGGTCAGTGACCCAAGTCAACATTCTCAAAAGCTACTCCGTATGGGATATTTCCTTAAAACCTCCCCATCGTAAGACTGTGTCATCGTAAGACTGTGGTCTATATGTCGTAAATATCGACGATATTATAGTACAAAGTTATAGGCCTAGGTGTGAGTTTTCAAGGCAGGAGTTGCTCACGTGATAAACGTTTGGGTTCCTACTAGTGTACGAACACAAAACAACATTACAAAAGGTACAGTTTCGTGTTCAATAAAAGACACATGCAGCAGCTGTCTTGATCTACTGCGAATTCGCTGCAACAGTGGACTGTTAGCCTACTTGTTTCTCGTTGAAAACCGGAATTCAAGTTTTAGTTCCGTTCGCAAAATAGGGGAAAGCGACTATTAGCTTCGTCATGTCTGTCTGTCCCTCCGCCCGTCCGTCCGTCCGTCCGACGCTCCACACGGGAAAACTCGGCTCCTACTGGATGGATTTTCGTGAAATTTGATATTTAAAAATTTTTCGAAAATCTGTTGAAAAAATTCAATATTACTTCAAATCTGACAAGAAAAACGGGTATTTTACATATATCGCTCAGTTCTTCTTAGAATGAGATTTGTTTTAGACAAATTTTTAGAGAAAATCAAACCACACATTTTATGTTCAGTAACTTTGTTTAGACAATCGTGCAGTTTATGAGATAATGTGGAAAAATATTGTCCAACAGGGCAGGTCACAGAAAATAAAATGGTGCATGCCCATTGCATGCTGGATACCTAAGGCTACAAACACACACTCACAATATTCCACACGTATAGCTTTTAAACTGCAACAATGGTTGCACGAGCGTACCTCAATGTTGCGTTACAGTACATTGTCTTGTTTAAATTTAATTTTTCCATGCCAGTAAATATCCATTTCAAGAAGTGACGGGAAGGCTTTGTTTTTGTGTTTATAATTTAAGTCCATTTGTCAGACATTATTAGTCTTCTTCAGTTTTGCAAACGGAAGGGGACGTAAAAAACGCGACTTCCCTTTTTGATTACACAATACGACTTTCTTTGCCTTTCAGGGAGCAAGATGACGTTACCGGCTCTCATTTGTAACGTAGTTCTTGCGCTGTAGTACTGAATGTATCGAACAGTGTCTTCATGCAGCAGTTGGTACTCAGGTTGCTGGTCGATAAATTCCTCCCCACCGCTTTTCGTGGAAAAAAAAACTATTATGCGTCATAAGAGCCCGCCAAATTTCCAATGGACTTGACGATTCGGGTTTCGAACTGTGATAGGTGTAAGAGATTTTTCTTTTCTCCATACTCATCCAGCTGGACCCTAGGGCCTTTCCAAGGTACACAGCGGCCTGGGCGTGGCGGTCACCACCCACCTCCCACCCAGTGAAAATATTAGGAAAGATAAAGTTTTACTTTCAAACGCTGCCTCTGCATCCTGCTGCATGTTACCGGCGGGTAGCTTTATCGTGGCCCTTAAGACCCCGTCACCAAACTACTTAATTCGCCGGAAAAAATCAGTTAACATCCCCAGGTTTTATTTAATTCCGGTTCATATTAACGTTTTTCTTTACTACGTTTATGTATTCTGTATCTCTCCAAGTTCTCAGCCTGCAATATGGTAACATTTAACCGTCCCACTCATGTTACATGTCACGCGCATAGAAGTACGTACGTGTGCCTGTATGTATATAAACTGCACAGTTGTTGGCAATGGTAAATGCTTTTATGACAAACGAGTCGCGAATGAACAGAGTCACTGTTGGAGGATTATTGAGGTTTATTTTAACAGTTAAGCAGAAAACAAACAAACGGCATTTGATGCAGTCATCAAAGAGTGACGTAACTAGGTCTACTGGCGCCCAGTATTCACGATGGCCGCGACTAATAGAAATTATGAATAAAAAAAAGAAAATCTTGGATTGAAATTTATTTTATTCAATTCCATATTTTAAAACTTTTTGAGCACACAAAATATTTTCTTCCTTTAAATTATTCATTTTTTCTGCCACCTGTACTGTGCCACCTTGCCAACACCCCACCCCCACGCCAACCTCCCAGCCGCATCACTCTTTCTACAGCGCAATTTATACAGCTATGTATATTCGAGTCTTAAGAACGAGACGAAACTTTTAAAAATGAATGGCATTCGTATACTTAGAAAATTTTGTGAATAATCTCCATTTCCAAATTTGTAAGTAAATTATACTGTACATGATTTCAGAGTTCCATAAGTTTACGTACTGCACGCAGTGCTTCTGAGCATGACTTCTGTATCTGTGAGGAAATTCTCTTGACAGTTAGATGGTTTTGAAATTTTATCTGCTTATCACTTAGGGTGTTTAGTGCCAAGTAACGTAAGATCATCCATACCTTAAGCTAAGTTTTATTCTTGTTACAAGCAGGAATTTCTGCCTCTTGTGAACGCAACAATGAACCTGGTTTCCATAAATGCAGGGAATACCTTGTCATAGCAACGATCGGCTTCTGAAGGGCCGCTGCATTTAGTCAGTCAGCGACGACCTAAACAAAAACATGTTTGACTGGACTGAATAAGTTTCGTGCCTGACCTGCCCTTAAACCACGGTCACGCCATGTAGAGGTCAACTCCGCGCTGAAGATGGTCACACCAAAGGTCAAGGTCAGAATTACTGCTTTTGGAACCGGCTTCACCTCACAATATAAGTGTGGCCGTCATGAAATAAACTGCTGTACTACATGCTAATTGGGGGTGAACCTAGACAACATGTAATACTGATATATAAAATTTCACTTTTTTGCTACTAGCAGAAACAAAATGTGCCATTTCTTATGTAAACTGAGGTGCTGAACAAGAAAATCACAATAAAAATGTTTTATTAGCTACGGTTTTGTGTGCTATCGTCTCTTCCTATACTACGTCATAAGTCGAAGGTTGCGTATAGCTCTAGACCAATCGAGCCTTCTTCGCCTGCCGATTGAACGTCGAATTTGGAGAATCACACAGCAAGGTCCAGCAATAATCAGCAATCATTGATGGGCTCCATTTCCCTTTGTATCTGCCCTGAATTGCAGCAATATCCTGGTGGAAACGTTCACCATGCTCGTCACTCACAGAACCACAGTTCTCCGGAAAGAAGTCCAGACGAGAGCTTAGAAAGTGGATTTTCACGAACATATTGCACCCCAGTTTCTGATATGAGGATAGAAGTTCTTCCACAAGATCCTTGTAGTTATCTGCTCTTCTATTTCCTAGGAAGTCTGTAACCACCTCTCGGAAGGCATGCCATGCTCTCTGCTCATCACCCGTAATGATGCGTTCAAATACCTCATCATGAAGAAGTGAGCGAATGTCTGGACCGGGGAAAACACCCTCTCGTATCTTGGCATCACTAATCAGAGGGCATTTTTGTCGCAGGTACACAAATGCTGTACCATTACGAACCATAGCCTTCACAAAATTCTTCATGAGGCCTAATTTGATATGAAGAGGTGGCAACAAAATCCTACATGACTCAACCAGTGAATGATGCTTCACATTTTTGTGACCTGGTTCCAGAATCTTGCTGGCAGGCCATATCCTTTTGACATAGTGATGTGCCTTGCCTCTGTTGTCCCACTCACACAAGAAACAAGGAAATTTAGTGTATCCGAGCTGCAGTCCAAGCAAAAGTGCAATGACTTTCAGATCCGCACAAATGTTCCACTTATATGTGTTATACTTTATGTATTGTAGTAACTGCTTCATGCTAACATCACCTTATCTAATTCCAAATGCATGTGCAACAGGAATGGAAGGTAACACATTCCTATTGTGCACAAGAACTGCTTTAAGACTGACTCTGGAGGAATCTATGAATAGCTTCCATTCATTTGAGCAGTGGCTCATGCTTAATGCTTTGAACAAACCATCCACATCTTTGCATGCCACTAGAGTGCCCTCCATGATGAAGAATTCTTCGAGATTTTTTGGCGATAATGATACAAAGTTATTTTCACGCCTTCATCCAAATATTTCCATTGTTTAATTCTGGATGCTAGCAGTTCGGCCTTTACCTTTGGCAGCTCCAAATCGCGTACGAGATCATTCAGTTTAGTTTGTGTAAGTTTGTAAGGTGACTCAGATGCTGGACCTTGGAAGTCTGGATCTCTAGGTTCTTCATGTGAGGTTCTGTTTTCTCCGTGTCTTCCTCTTCCATCTCCGAATTCAAATGGTATTCTTTTAGTGGCTCCGGCAGGGGCAGATCTTCCCCATGAGGCACAGGTCTGATGGCAGAGGGTATATTTGGATAGTCGATTGGCTGCTTCTTCTTTCTGTTCATACCACTTGCCACAGGGGGTGTCAAGCAAACGTAGCAGTCACTACTGTGGTTTGAGGGTTTCCTCCACACCACTGCAAAGGCAAACGGCATTGCCATTCCCTTACGATTTACCCAGCCCCCAAGACCTAATGCACACGATTTGCACACAATGTGCGGTGCCCACTTCTTGTCTTGGTCACCCAGTTTACACCAAAATTAGAGACAGTAGGCTTTCTTGATCAGAGGCGTTATAAAACGCTTCAGTGACGCTAACATCACTTCCCCACACACAAAACAGAATAGGTCCGCACTGTTCACACAAGAGCGAGACATCCTGTCCTACAACTGCGCTTCTACAGACTTAAACTGAGGCACTCTCTGGCGGCTGATGCAATGACCTTATTATGTGACCCTACTCTAGTCACAGCGTTAGTCACCCGCGATTGATTACCTTATCATGTACACTAGTCACAGCGTTAGTCACTCGTGGTTGTCGTTTATGACTCAAAGCCTAACTTGAAATCGGAACGCACCGTACATGAACGCAGCCTCCTGTATCTTCGAAACAAGAGCTAAACAACAGTTCTTAATACCATATTCGTGTTCAGCACCCACGAAATAGCCATAAAAGACTTATTTCATCGATGCTAGTTTTTGACTGTAGATCAGTGTAATCGATTATGTACGTTCTCGTTGGTTCCCGCTCTAAAATGGATAAATGCTCTCAATTTACACAAATTTAAAATAATATTCCGTATTACACACAAAAATACTACAGTATAGCCTAAATTGCATTGTGTTCTCCTGCCATAACGTGTGTTTCATGAGAAATAGGGCGAATACTACAGCTCAGTTCATAGTCTATTGGTGTTTTTATATAAACTACTATTCAAGGGACTAAATTCATAAAGAATAAATAAGAATCAGCTGCAAAACACAGCTATATGTGACCATATACAAAATTAACAGTTAAAACCTAGTTTGGTATGTGGACAGTGTGCAAAAATAGAACAACTTTCCTGAAAGTAACGTGTTTATAATCTTTCACAGTATGAGGGAGTAGATATAGAACAGGCGGTCTGAGGTGTAGCTCGAGATTCATATTATCTGGAAGAAACTGATTAAACCTGAAGACGAAGTAACTTGAGCCATCAAGGTATCTGTCTATTTGCAGCCGACACGTCACAATATTCTACAGTGCTGGAATTTTCGATGGTTTGAACTTTGCTATGAAATTTAAGCACCTATATCCCATGGAGGAAAACAACATGACTCTGTATGTACAGTATATTGGACAAAGTATGCAGTTTGACTTTTGTTTATTGCACAAAAATGAATATGGATTTGACAAGGTTTATGCATATTTACTCTCAGAATGCATAGACACACGCCAACACACTATATAAATACAAACTCTCAACAAAAGGTACCAAGCTGCAGTGAATCTACGTAGATAGAGTGTCTGTTGTTGTAAGTCTTACGGACTTAATTATCTGTTGCATTCCCCCACATCACAAATAATGCAGTTAATGCCAAATAGCTTGCATTTTTTTCTGTGGCGCTGCGACCCATCGCGGGTCATGGCCTCCTCATTCTTGAGGTTTCTAGATCACACACAACTACGCACCACAGTCGGTAGGACTCCTCTGGACGAGTGATCAGCTCGTCGCA
>Ga0268261_10000373_pt1 | contig 27686 bp, 24 predicted proteins | sample TergutNc150P1_FD_190353 | JGI IMG/M metagenome (GOLD analysis project Ga0268261, IMG submission 190353) | Nasutitermes corniger P1 segment gut microbial community from laboratory colony in Florida, USA - Nc150 P1 (SPAdes) (version 2) | ecosystem: Host-associated > Arthropoda: Insects >... | reverse complement strand
CAACCCCCCCCCCACCGAGGGATCCTGTTCACTCGCAACCCACAGATAACGATCTAGCTTCAGTTCCGACTAGACAGTGACTAAGTACACACGAAAGTAGAGACTCAAGATATCCAGCCAATGTAACAGCACGTAACACAAACAGATCCATGGCACGTCAGGAATACAAACATCAAAAAACGAGAGCGTAAAACAGTAACATAATTCACGACATATTAAATATAGGGAATTCCATGTATATCAAGCAAAATGCGAAAGTACCATGACTGTTTGATGCAATATTCACAGGGAATGGAGAAGGACCGTTGTCCGCTAACAAACACACAAAATAGGGCCAACGACAACATAACTAATACGGAATTAGACAAGTCGGGCTGCGAAACAACGTATCACTGCAATCCAAACACACTGATGAAAACAAATCTAAGCGTAAATACCCCTCAACCAGAGGTGAATAACCTTCACAAGAAAGCCAGCATCAACAGGATATAACACGTAATCAACGTATGACATTTTAATAGCAAACGAAGGCACATCAATTATACAATAGGCACTGAGAAATTTTTAACCAACATAAATTTCTTAATTGACATTTGTCTTTTTAACATATTTTAACCTCAATATATCATTTAGCACACATTACAATACCCCCTTTGTAAGACAGTTTGGGATCCCAAAATTCACTGTAATCGAACGAACCTGTTCATGTGTGTGAGGCCTGATGGCCCGGTTGGGCCGAAACATGTAACCTAGTGAATGCTTTATAGAGGTCTTTATAGATGTGTTAGATTAATGTATACTTTATTTGTTTGAAATACCGCAAAATGTGCACGTTGGGTACCGCGGATGCTAACAGATGCCAACAAATCAGCGAGAATGGGTGCTGCATTGATGTTCTTGGAACGTTACGAACGAGATGGCAACGCGTTCCTCGACCAAGATATTACAGGGGATGAACTAGGATTTCACACAACACCCCACTAGCAAACGGCGGTTAATGGAGTGGCATCATGCTCGGTCGCCAAAACGGCCACGCAAATTCAAACTGCATCAGCCAGAAAACTGATGGCCTGTTATCTGGGAAAGACAAGGAGTCCTACTTGTTGATTTCATACGCCGCAACACAACAAAGCTGATGCCTACTGTGCTACACTTCGTCTTCGTCAGGCTATTCAAAACCGCCGCAGACTCGTGGCATTGTTGATCCATGACAATGCACGCCCACATACCGCCAGGGAGACAGACCTTGCTGCATGATGCATTCTATTGGGACACATGACCATCCTCCCTACTCTCCGGACCTGGCACCATCGGACTTTTACATCTTTTCGAAGATGGAGCACCTTGCTGGTAAGATTCACAGATGAGGACCTACAACATGCTGTCATGTACTGAACAGCCAGGTGGCCGTCCGGTACAAGGAGGGAATACGTCACCTGGTCACGGTACAAGTACCTCAATGTCCAAGGTGACTATGTGGAGAAATAGGTGAAGGTGTGTGATAGAATCTGCATATTCCGTTTCTTTCCTATTATCAATATCTTTGTATGGCAAAACGTTCTTTACTTTCCGAATGACCCTTGTATAACCAAAAACTCATATTATGTAACCTAAAATATATAAAATCATCCGGTGAGTTCATATTTGTTTTTCTCTTAAAACTGTGGGATAATTACAAGTAATCCACCAAACTCTTTCCCGCCCAAGATAAATAACAGCTGGGGAGAATGCGGTTCGCAAAAAAATTGGATTGGAAAGGGTTAATCTTACACTATGAAAATAGGGATGTGCGCCTTCAGGTCTCTACGGGATGGGAGAGTTCTACTGGATAAAAAAGTAGAGGGAATGGTTACTTAACACAATGACAAACGTAGCCAACTGTGAGAAGTAAATATTCAGAAACTCAGGAAACCCAATACACTAACTTACAATGTTCCTGAAGAAGCCACTGTTGAAAATGAAGGGACATCACATGGCCATCCAGGTCACCTGATCTTTCAGCGTGTGATTTCTTTCTCTGAGAGTACCTGAAATCTCAAGGCTTCAAAGCTTCAGCACCCCAAACAGTTCAGGAGTTGAAACATCGAATTCAGCAAGAAGTCAAATTCCTGTGGAGATGCTTCAAAAGGTCTAACAAGGGCGACAAGCTTTAACAAGTGCTGAAAAATCGATTCGCCAAGCGACGGAACAAGAGTTCAATATACCATAACCAATTCACGCATTTCTAAGTCAAATTGGCAACGTAACAGACAAAATGGGTAAGGAAACAAAGATAAAAGTTCCAAACCTACCAGTCACCGTTGTCCTAGGATTCGAAGGATACCATGCGAACGTGGTCAATGAAGACAACCTATTTGAGGAAATTCCCTCACTTGGGACAGCGGGAGATTTAGTGATGGCAGTGATGAACCACCCATCAATCATCGTGTAGCGATTCCACCTGGATCAAGGATGAATCAAAATCTATGCGGATGTATTACGCCTATCGATAGCAGGCGCAACGAAATACGACGATTAGCAGGGTTAGGAATATCAATCACTTTCCCGAATTTGTACCTGGAACAAGATTCAAGATTTGAGGTTCGCAAGAGACACCGAGTGCCTAGAGGGGAATGGTGTTCACTTGAATTATTTTCGGAAAATATGACTTTTGTTTTCAATGTGTTAAACTGTTAAATGGGTTAAAATAAAATTAACAAAAACAATTATTTTATATATAAATTGTGTTCGTATGTGTAAAACTAAATAAATGCAAGCATTCACTGTTCATGACGTTATTAAAATTGTCCGATTCACTGACGCACTGTGTAATTCAAATGGGACACGACCAGCGAGAAAGATTAAAAGATTTTTGGTCCAGAGACGAGCAGCACTACTCGATTTTATTCAAACACGAATACACGCGCTCGCTTCTTCCACATTCTTCGATTCCTTCATTTTGAATTCAATGCCGACCCTCCGAACCCTGACGGCCCAGACTACGACTTTGGAAAATACGAAAGATTTTTGGCACATTGAACAAATTTTGTGAAATGTAAATCCGACAGAGCATTTTGCTGTGTATTCCTTCATTTTTAATTCAATGTCGACCCTACGAACCCTGACCAGTTCTAAGCTCTAACTTTCAGACGCCTGCCAGCGAACCCAATTTACCAACCCTGATGAGGTTCGCGAAGCCATCAAGGGTCTCAAGGTCGGTAAGGCTCCTGGACCAAACGGTATACCGAACAGAACCTTGAAGCATCGTCCTCAGCAAGCGGTATACCAACTGGTCAAGATCTTCAACGCACTTCTCGCCCATCACTTCCCTTCCTTGTGGAAGCACGCTCGGGTGACCTATCCTAAAATCCATGAATGATCCGAAACTATCATCATCTTATCGACCCATTAGTCTCTTACACACAATTGGTAAGCTATTTAAAAAGATCCTATTAGCTACGATCCAACATGTAAGCAACAGCGGACTCCTGCGAGACGAGCACTTTGGATTCAGACCCAAGCATAGCACGTCTTTGTAGTTGGTCCGCCTCGTTGAAAGAATAACTAGGAACTTCGGCGAAAAGAGGCTAACAGGCGCAGTTTCCCTCAAAGTGGCCAAAGCCTTCGATACTGTCTGGATCGGTCGCCTCCTTTACAAGCTCTCATTAAATTACATAGTCCACACAATCTCATCGTACCTCCGGGGTCGGACGTTCGAAGCGTCCTTAATGACCCCTGTCCTCTTCAGTCTGCTTGTCAACGATATGCCTTCACCCTCGAACCACGTCGAGTTAGCTCTCTACGCGGACGACACGACCATCATAGCCACGTCCCGCAAGCCGACGATGTTCGTCAGCTACCTGGAGTCAAACCTCAACCTTCAACGGTGGAAGAGTGAATGGAGAATCACCATCAGTTTCCAAAGGCACCGCGATCATCTTCGCGCGTGCCGGACGGAGTTTCATTCAACCCCGATCAGTAACGCCCTTCGGGGAACCAATAGAATGGGTCGACAGAATTCGTTATCTGACGGTAACCCACCACGACTAACAAGGTCGCCTCACATCGATCAAATGAAAGGGCTGCTCAAAGAATATGCTGGGTCTCCTCAGTAGGAAGTGATCTCCGTCGGGAACAGAGTTCTGTTATATAAGCAGCTCACCGCACCATGATGGATTATGCGTGCCCCGCTTCGAGATCCGCTGCCCACTCCCGCGTCCGAAGGCTACTGGTGAAGCAATCCAATTGTCTACGCCATCCTACTAGTGCCCCTTGGTACTAAAGGCAGATACACGAGGACCAGAGTGATCCGCTGTTTGCCGACATCGGAGCCCTGACTGCGAGCTTCGACACAGTTAGCTGAAGTAGAAATTACCCATGTACGGCATCTCGGCAAATACGACCGAGGGTTCACCCCGTCGCCTGAGACGTGAGCCAAGGGCGGCAGGAACCAGCAGGCTAGTCGAGGCCAACTCCAAACGATGGCTAAGTCGACCTAACGAATCGCGTCCGGCTCTGATGTGCAGAGCGCTTTACAACTACCCTGAGGCTTTCCGTGATTTTCCTCAGGTGTAAGGCAAAAGCCAGGGTATACCATGTTAAGTCGGGGCACGCCTCCCCAGGCGCGGCTTCACCTAAGCGCCTGACTAAAGTCGCTTTTCCGACGGAGCCAGTCTGGGTTCAGAACCAAGAAAGCCAACAAACCGAAGTTTATCCCTCCCATAAGTCTACGCCACATAGACACTAATCTTTGACCAAAACAGTCAAGGTCCTCAACCTTACTTCAACATCGTTAGCGTTAACATATTCCCCTGTTAGAGTTTACATGTCTTACAGAACCCAGCGATGCGGTCAAACGTAGGAATGGCTAACAGACAGCGGGACGTCGACTTGCGCTTCGCGCAAGTATCCGCCCATAGTTAACTCGTTGGCTTGACTTCGCTCGACACGTAGATCAGTACTGGAGTGAGAAGATATAGCACCGAACGAGAGGCCTGCCTGCTGTGAGGAGGGAGCAGAAATAAGAGGAAAGTGAGCTCATGCTGTGAGGAGTGAGCAGATATAAGAGGAAGGTGAGATCCTGCTAGGCCCAATCCTGAGCCAGGAGCTAGCCTTTGTTACGGCTGTGGGAAGCACGGAGATTTCCCCGGCACTCTTGCGAGAACTGAGGAAGGCGAAAGCGGCTGCAAAGAAGGCCCTTGCGGCCACTACGCCGCGAGCACTTCGGCCCTCGAACATCCCGGCGGAGCTGGTGGCAAGGCTCGGACATCCCTTGACTCAGTGCATTACAACGTGTGCAAAAGGCTGAAGAACTTTCAAACTCAGATTGCACGTCTGAGCCAGCCAGCAGCCGCCCTGCGCCCGGGAATCTCTTCGATGACGGACCCGAGATCCAGGGCACCACGGGCGAACTAGATGCCAAGAGCAGGCGGAAAATCGGTTCTGCCGAGGGCCGGCTACAATACACTACGGTGGTAGCTGGGGTCGCCAGCATGCAAAAGCCAGGTGAGCCGCACAAGTCCACTGCCAACGGTTGTTACCGCTGAAACCCTGCCTCGTCTGAGACAGCCATTAGGCGAATGTCTCTCGGAGTCATGTCCGGACCGCTGCGTCATGCCTGATGGCGCCACTACAAATTCACAAGTGGCCACAAGCACTGCTGCTCACATGGGCGAGCGGTAAAATAAGACCATCTACGTCACAGGGGGCACGGACACGCGCGGCTTCCTGACATGCTTACGGGCTTCGTACCAGAGTGGGCTGTCAGCCCAGATTAAAGGAGAGCTTATGCTAGCGCCTCGAACTGCCGAAAGCTTCAAAGCCACGGTCAGTGCACTGCGCTGCCTATGGAGCATGGGTAAGTTTTAACACTTTCTCCCTTCCGGAGGACAGCCGTGTGCGGGTGCTCGTCAAGAACCTTGGCAGACATGACCGAAGACGTCCGGGAGAAGTTCGAGAGCCTGGGCATCTCTGTAAAGGACGTCTTGCAGCTCCGGTCGGGCCGCCGTAATCAGGAGGCCGTCCAAGCACACCCCCTAACCCCGCACTTCATTGTGACTAGCGCGGGGACCAGAAGAGGCGAAAGTTCGCTACCTAACCGAGCTCTGCGGATTGCGAGATTCCATGAAGACGTACGTCGCCCCGAAAGGGACCCTGCAGTGCAAGCGCTGCCAACGCTTCGGCCATACACAGCGGTACTGTGGCTACACACCCCGGTGTTGCTTGTGGTAAGGTTCACCTTTCAGGAGTGCTCAACCTCACAGCAGCAGCTTAGGTGCTGCAGCTGTGGAGGAAACCATACAGCCAACTACCGGGGCCGTGCGAAATGGAAGGAGACTAAGGCGGCGCTTGATAAGCGGGCGCCTGTCGTGCGCAGTATAGTCGGTAGTGCACTAAGCCCCCATCGCTCCGAAGACTGCAACTCCACTCTCCCACAGGCCGTGTCGTAAAAACTAACTCCACCCTCTCCCAACCCACTCCCAGTCCAGTCACTCCGAGTCCTACTCGGAACGAAGCGACAACCACCAGGAAAGACAAGACTGTAATCAGCGCCCGACGGTAAGACCCAAACAAGCCCCATGACTAAAAAACATACCCACGAAGCCTAGACAGCCTTCGCAAACCAATCCCAAGGAACTGGTGACCCGCACCCGACCCAAGTAGTCTCCCATCGACATCTCCGATCTCCTTGAAAATTTCCCCTCAAGGCATGTGTGTCACTCGCAGACTCCTCACATCCATCCCAACCCTCCCCTCTGGGCCAGCTCGCACGAGGGCTGTGCTCAAAATAGCTGTCCTATTTGCAGGCGAATATGGCAACACGACCTAAACGAAGTGGACTAAAACCTTGCGGTTGGCCTGCTGGAATCTGAGGGTGTCCGCCGCAGAACGCAGGTATTGGATCACTTCCTCAGACAGCACGGCATGGATATATGCCTGACGAAACACCTCAGGTCAGGGTAAGTCTTCCGGCTGGTAAAATATGCTTATCGCCGCAATGACCGGATAACCGAAGGAGGCGGAACACCAATACTGGTCCGTCGCGGTATAGTTCATCACACTGTACCCGTCCTGGGCCTGCAGCACCTGGAAGCTACCACTATCGTCATACTGGATACAAAACCGATAAAATGCCTGGTGGCTTGCCTATCACCCACCCATACCCTAATTATCTCGGACCTGTCTGCCTGCCTTTGCGGCGAAAAGAAACAAACTTGCGTGATTGTGGTGATAAAAATTCATGCCTCATCCACGTGCCGAACAATCCTACCACTGCGCCTTATAACCCCTCTGCCACCCTTGATTAAAATAATCACAAAACATTTCCCTCATTTCTATTCCTTGTGATTTCCACCTACACTGCCCGATTCTTGTACACCTTGTAATTGGCATGACAGAGTATCTTCAAAAACAAACCCATCCCTCTTCCTAACAAAATTGTGCAAAACACAGCAACACTGTACTATGATGGACGCAAAGTTTGCATGCACAAGAATGACTGAACGTAGAATGCCATTTGTTGCTCAAAATTCCAAAGGTACATTCCACAACGCGTCTGGCTCTGGCGTGCGTGTAGTTGTATATCCTCTTTTCATTTTTGGAAGGATATGGTCGCAGCAAATTCTTTGACTCACCAAAAGCCTCATCTCCAAGCAGGACATGAGGAACTGGAGTGCCTTCTCTTGAGTCATCCGAGGGTAGGGGCTTGTCACCAAGCAAATCCAGTTGCCCGGCAGTGAAACGCTTCCAGAAATTTGACTTTTTAAATATATGTCTCCTTCACGTCCATATGAACCAACATCTGTAGCTGTAAAATAGTAGTTTGCATCAGCCACAGCCATCAAAACAATTGAGAAATACTTTTTGAAGTTGAAATAGATCCAGTATTGGACGGGCACTGAATTCTGGTGTTTTCCGTCCACACTTCCCACGCAGTTAGGAAAATTGGTAAATTTATAGAATTGAGCAGATTTCTTCAGCCACATTTCCGTGTTTGGTTCTGGAATTTCAAGAGGCTGCAGGACATTCCAAATAACTTCGCATGTTTCCTGCACTATACCCGGAACAGTTTCCCGCGAGACCTTGAAATCAAACTCCAAATCACCAAAATTCATCCCTGAGGCCAAGTACCTGACAAAATAATTCGAAAATGTGAATCGTTTGTTTCAGCAAGAGGTGATGAAGTGGAAACCTATCCGGGACAACTTTGTGGGGTGCCATAGACAAATGACAAACGAAAACAGGGAAGGCTGTCAACAATAAGAAATTATGTTCTACCATCAACTCCAGTTCCTGCTCCCGCACGTCAAAGGAATACTAGTACTTCCTCCAACATTACAACTGGAACTGAGAATGACGCAGAGGGCTCGCAGGACACTGGACCAGACTGCTAATAGTACTGCAGAGGACAACAAAATTTTCATTGACGTTACGGCAAGCCCTACGACAGGGACTAACGTTGCTCTTAGTCCGAGCAAAAGAAAACGTAAGAACCTCCACACACATGGTAGTAAGAGCAGCTAATAAACAGTCCATTTCTTCGTCAGCTAAGGAGTTGACATCAATTTTAACAGAAAGCCTCGCTATTCAGAAACAGCAAGCATACCAGGAAAAAGAACGACAGGCAGATGTATATGGCCATTAGGCATTCTTAATGTCGTTTGTACCTGCGTTAAACAGTATGCCCCTTCATGTCGCCATGGAAGCTAGATTAAAAATAGCTGAAGTTTTCAATGCATCCCTCCAGAGGTCATGTATGAACCCCAGTACCTCAACTGGACATAACAGTACCTCGGCTGGGTACTCCACTTCTGGGTGCTCAACACCTGCCCCATCAACACCATTCAGCACGGAATCCAACTCTGAGGATTTCAACATAACAGACTACATTCTGTTAGAGTGCAGTTCAAAACAACTGACTTTTCCTTTTTATGATGTAAAATAAACTACGTAAACATAAAATAAATTTCAAAAATCACTTCATTTCTTATTTATTTTGGTTCAATGGATCTCGACTTTGAAAATATGATGAAAAGTCAAACACGAATTTTTGGGTGTATGTTATTTTCATTGATTCTGCATAACTGAATCTCCTACTTGATGGATCTTGTCATAAGGAACTGTACTAAAGCCACAAAAGTAAACGTCTGCTTCTAAAGACGGATAACTCCATGTTGAACATTGACTGCTCTATGCAGCAACACTGAACACAGTAAGCACCTATAAAATCGTATATAATCGTCAGTTTCGACTTACCTCAAACATTGCGAGTCTCTCAGCAGGATGAATACCCTGCCTCATGATGGTGTCCTGTTTCACAATATTTTCGCCTATTAAACCAAGCAATTCGTCGAAAGAAGTGACATTCTGTAGTATTGGAAGAATTTATCCGGATATATTCTGTAGTTGTTGAAAGAAATATGAAAATTACCATCGAGAGACGATGTGATAGTGTAGGATGAGTCCACCATCGCCTCTTTCGACTAGTTTTTTAAATTTCTTTCTACATCCTGCAACAATAAAAGCCCCGCAACACATCCGATTTCAAGGGTGTTCATTTTTTTAAACCTAGCAGACTACTAAAACGCGCTGTTAAAACGCACGTGTAGAAGACCCGACGCGGTTGGAACGCGCTATCAGCGCGCGGTTAGAACGCTACTATGTAGATTATAAATAAAAGCGCTTAAAAGCGTTTCAAACGCCGCGTTTTGAGCGCTCGTGTAGAATCAGCCAAACACAGCACGGCGCTACAGCTCGCTCGCCTTGTGGGAAGAGTATCCAGGAACTTCGGTAAGAAACTAATCGGCGGTTTTCCTACATGTGTCTAAGGCCTTCAATACCGTATAGGTCTAAAGCCTCCTCTACAAACACAATCCTAATTTTCCCCTCGTACCTAGTCAAAATTATATCCTGTCTGAATGGACGGACGTTCGAGGCGTCCTTCGAAACAGCCGCATCCACTTGTCTTCGCATGCGGGCTGGCGTAGCTCAGAGTGGAATTATTTCCCACGTCCTATTCAGCCTGTACGTGAACGATATACCCTCGCCTTCCCGCCACGTCGAGCTGGCTCGCTATGCGGACGATACGGCCATCATAGCCACGTCTCGTCAGCCAGCGCTCCTCGTCAAATATCAGGAGACTTAGCGATCTAGAACGGTGGCTGAGTGAATGGAGGATCGCCATCAATGTCTCCAAGAGCTCCGCGATGCTCTTCGCCAAGAACGGTAAGCGCATCCCCAACCCCCAAGCAGTACAGCTCTTCGGAGAACCAATCCAATTGGTCGACGACGACCGTTATCTTGGGGTTATCCTTGATAAAAGGCTCAACTGGTCGAAGCATATCGATCAAGTGAGGAAAAAAGCGGCAGACTGGAAACGCTTGGATCTCTCCTAAACAGAAGCGGTCTCTCCATTAGGAATGGTATTCTGCTGTATAAGCAGCTCATCCGCCCCATGGACTAGGCGTGTCCCGTTTGGAGGGCAGCCGCCCGCTCCCATATCAAGAAAGAACAAGTCCTGCAGTCCAAGTGTCTTCGCATTGCTACCAATGCACCCTGGTACATTGGTAAGAGGCAAATTCACGACGATTTGGGAATCCCCTATTTCTCCAATATCAGATCCCTGAGATTTGACTCGAAGTTAGCTGATGTGGGGAACCCGTTAGTTGAGCAGCTTGGCAGGCACTTGCGCTGACCAAGTGTCGACCTACGTGTCCTGATAAAGGAAACTCAGGATCGACAGCTCGTCATGGTTAACGTGACTGAGGTATTCCGTAATTTTCCTGTCGTAGGGCAAATTCCAGGGTATAACTTGCGAAGTCGGGGCACGGCCCGCACCCCTGCCAAATAAGGCGTTAATACTTATGCGGTTAGTCTATCATTAACTTTAGTTTGACCACTCTGGGTTCGAATCCCAGAAGCTTTCCAACCAAAGTACCAACCCAGATGGACTCATTCGGATCTTAGTATGCTCACGTCGAAGTTTTTAACGAACGGAAATCTTTAGCGTAAGCGCAAACCATCTTATAGATTTAGGTGTCTATTATCGAGCCCAGCGATGCGGTTAACGCGGGAAAGACTATAGACAGAGGAACGTCGACTTACGCTTCGCCCAAGTCTCCGTCCTCCGTTACATCTTTGGTTGGTTGGTTCTCGACACGTAAAAAGACGAAGACTGGTGTTCGTCGGGAACCCCGGCACCACGCTCGGCGGTGGGCCCAAAGCTTCCCAGCGTCCTCCTAGCCTGAACGCGGGCAAGCGCAAAGCCAACGACCTGGTAAAATCTGTCGACTCGACTAAGCCCGCCAATAGGCGTCCAGCACCTGGCGCTGGGTCCGCGACTCTGCCCGCGTTCACTTGTCACGGGCGAACAAGCTACCTTAGGCAGCCGGAAACTCGGGGCCCCCCGAGCGAAGGGTGACACGCGGCTGTATTGGCCGTGACCGTCGCCCAGTCAGCCAAGCGGGTCGCTCAAGCCCACAGCCATAGAATCGGACATGTCTGAACCCGCTGTCTCTTCCGAGGCAGCCAACAAGCGCATGTCTAGAGACATGACCGGACCTCTGAGTAACAAGCCAGATGGCACCCCTAAGCCCAGGTGGCCAACAACTGCTTACCGGCACGAGAGCGTCCTAACACGCCCAATTTTATTTCGTGTTCGCGACACCCCTGCTTTCCTGGTCTGATTGCAGGCGTCCTGCCCTGGCGGCCTGACGGCCTAACTAAAGTGCGAGAAGTTGATGGTCGTCCCATCAACAGCTAACAGGTTCGGAGCCCGTCAGCGTATAACCATTGCACGTGTTGAGAGGATGCATTGCGCAGGTGCGATTTAATGGCCGGTGGTAAGGCATAGTAGGAATAAGAAAATAAAGGGATGTTCTTTTGAAAGGGTGAGACATTGCGCGTTGCGGGTGACCAGAAGGGCCCAGCAGTTGTCACAGTATGTCAACGTCAAAATAAATGGGTTTAGTTCATTTTTTGTAATAGTGGAAATTTCTAAAGTTTGGCAGTTGTAGACCTCTTAAATCTTGCGGGGTAGGACGAATGATAGTAAGTACACATTAAGAAAAACGGCGAAAAACGCTCATTTGGGATTTATACAGGTCACAACACGGCGGGCAACGTTAGATCAGTGGTAGCCAATCGTGTTACAGAATTTAAAAATTTTAACTTTTCGACCTACGGAAAAAACAGCGAAATTAAAAGAGCCAATTGGAAATCAGATAAGTGGAAAAGAAATTCAAGTAATGGAAAAGAAATGAGAACGGGGTGCCAGTTACCGTGTAGGGACGCAACAGGACAGTAGCTGTTTAGCCTAGATGAAGGAACGTGAATAATTTGGTGAAACTTATTGTTGGAGTGTCAAAGTTCTGTTGCCACGGACATAAATTATACTAATACATATGTGTAATTACTTTAATAACACCATATTAAAAGACAAATAATGATCAAGAAACTAAAATACCAGACATTTTGTAGTTGTTAATAGTTCGTAAGTACTTCCGGTCCTCTAAGGAAACATTCCCTGAAACCAAGAGTCAGTGTCTCGAATTTGAGCCAGAACGGGTATAGTTAAAAAGTGGCTGCCCAACTTAGGGGCTCGAATATTCTGACGACATAAACAATTCCGTAAGAATATATATAATAAAAACAAGACGCCCTCAAAAGACGAACATCGAGAAGCGGTAAACCAACGATACCTAGCTGAGAAGACCAACAAGACGCGCTAAGCAGGATTAACGAACCACCGAAACGTCCGGACCGGCCGACAGCGAACACCGAGTAGCAGTAAACAAACGACACCAGCTAATAGGACCCACAAGACGCACCAGGCTGGACCCACCGAAACGTCCGGAGCGATCGAAGTAGAAGTAATCGCAACAGTAAGTCTGCGACGCAAATTGTTTCATTTTTTCTTTCTCAAAGTACACAAACATGGCAGAGAGGTGGCTTAGGAGCCGGAGTGGTACACGTGACGAAGAGTTTCGACAACGCAGACAATGTAGACCTAGACAGCAACAGTAAATACTTAGAAGCTGACATTACAGTGACAGCAAATACTGCAGTGGAAGGCGGTGTGCAAAATTCTGAAGTCGCTGCTCATGACAGCCACAATGCGACTCTGTCCAATATTACATTATAAGATTTGCTCGCCACTGATGAAAGCTACTCAGGCTGAAAGTAGTAAGCAAACTGCTGCATTCGAAACACAAGTAGCTAAACTCATGGAAACTCTAAAGACGCAATTTCGACAAGAGACAGAAACTTGAAGCCAGTTTAACTTACAGGTTCGAGGCAGCCAATGCAAAACTGCGAGAAAACTTTAATGTTAAATTACAGCACGAAATTCAGGGTGTTTCCGAAAGAATAAACACACTGAAGAGACACTGAGCATGGTACTGATAATTTAAATGTCTGTAGAAAATCTAAGTGAGGAAATGAGTGCAAGAGTGAATACGCACGTTGTGCAGACAAGAGCTTGATAAGCAAGGACAGGAAATAACCAGTTCCAAGTTTATGTTAACTAGTATTAGTGAACAGAAGGCAGAAGCCGAGTCAACAGTGTCTAACCTAAGGCAAGAAATCAGAACCTAGAACAAGTTGACAGCAGGTTGCATTCGCTTTCAGGTGAAGTAAAATCTAGTATTCAAGAATGGGAAAGCCGGGTCCAAAGTGTAAAACAGGCAAACGATTCTGAAATCATGAGAATAAATAAGGCTATAAGTAATCTAGAAGCCAAAATTACAGCGGGGGTGGCTAACGACAATAGGACAGCAATTCAGCAGACTGACGTGGTTAGGACAACTGCTGTAGGTCAGACGGAGAGCACAGTGGGTACAGTAGGGTCAGATACAAGTGCAAATAGTGTGAATGGAAAGAATGCCTGTAATCTCTCTACGTGTAGTGGCAGTACTGATGTACCTAACACTTCAGTAAATCCATGTAACAAAAATGTAAATGCGGGATCTGGGTTGTATGCAAATAACACCGATCTTAGCGAACTAACTCTTTCGACTTTCACGGACAGTACAAGTACCCCTTCATTTCATCCGGGACCTCGACCAATACTTCTCCCTGAAAAGAACGCCAGAGGAACTAAGGTTAGCTTTGGTTTTTCGGGCAGTGAAAGAACCCTTCGCCAAACAATGGTTGTCTAGTGTTGACAAAATGAAAACCTACGATGAGTTTAAAAAGGCCTTGGCGGAATTATTGTGGTGTCCCAGTAGGCAGGCTAGCATTAGAAGTGCCATCTACTTAGACAAACATGACCCAGGATCACGCGAGTCGTGCCTTGACCATTATATCAGATACGCCAATATGGCAAGTACACTGAACCCACCGATGTCACATCTGGATCTTCTTTCCGCACTTACAAGCCATTTTGAGCCGCGGGTTCAACAGGGCCTCATTTGTAGCAACCTGCAGTCTACTCAGGACGCCTTAGCTTTCCTAGATAAATTACAAGGCTTAGGGGATCACAGACAGACTTTCCGGTCACCACGTCGTGAGTTCGATCGTCGATAGAAACCGAGGACCGCCGCGGAGACATGATAACGCTATGAACCGAGACAGAGTAAATGGTGTAAATGTGCGGTGTCAGACGTGAGACAAAACCAAGGGTTTTCAGAGCGAACACAACAGGGTGAAGGCGGCCGCAGCTTTCATCGACGTGGCCAGGGGAGCATGCGAGAGGATAGTAGCCAGTTAAATCCCATTGCGCCAAACTTCCACCCGCGAGATCATGAATCTCCGCGAAGTCAACACAGTCGACTTACTGCGGAGACTACAGACAGCAGCCCACCAACTTTAAACCATTAGAGGATGTGTTTGATGAGCGAACCACGTCCACGTACGAAATCACTACGTCACTTCCAAAGCCCAACTCACACAAACAATATGCCGGATATGCCGAAATAAACACTTCCAAAAACAAAGAAATTTTAGAATATTTCAATGTTGCATCGTTCTTTGGCCGGGGGCTGTATTTAGAAGCGGCAGACGGTGAAATGGAAAAAGACGTTAGTTACACGTTATACATTGCTGAAAGAGACATGAATGCCCCAAATTAAAAATTAGGATAGGCGGAGAAGAGGTTTCGGCATTGTTAAACACAGGATGTGAATTGTCGATACTAAATGAACAGTTGTATAATAAATTACGCCTCCTTGGATTAAACTGTCTAGAGCTGCCAACACAGCACCTAAATTTAGTTAGTGCATTTAATGAGTAAAAGTATAAGGAAGCAAGCACTGTTGGAAATTCAGATAGGTGACAGTACAGTGGATCAAGTTGTATTACTTTCTCCCCAGCTGTTAACAGACGCAATATTGGGACTAGATTTCCTGATCGGCCATGAGGCCGAGATAAGTTTTCCAGATAGGACAGTATGCCTGATGATTAATGAGAAATTCTGTACGTTAGAATTTCAAGGCGCAAGGGAAGCCACAAAAGAGGTCGCAAAAGCGTCATTTAAAAAATTCAGAAATTTTGCGATTAGTTTCACTCTTCCGTGTTTCACAGCGCACCTATCAGCTAATTCCGATATAGGTCAACAGCGCCATTTGGAGCGTACTGCAGCTATGACAGGAGACAAGTTAGAAGTGACAGTGAGGCTCACACTGATGTACATCAGTGTGAGCCTCACCGTCACATTAATATGTGATGGATTGCCGCATTGCGAAGACGCATGCGATGTTACGAATTTCCCGCGACGTACGACGTACCCAGTCGAAAAGTTAAACGCAGATGTCACGATGCCCTTGGACTAAACAAGGAAGATCAGGTGGCTAACATTATTGATGATTCTACGTGTTAGAGGGATGCTTGATAATTTGAGTAACGATGGTAGCGCCGATGTTAGGCTGTGCTTAACCACAAGCTACTTCGAACCTGTCAACACGTCACAGAGGCACATGTGAACTTTCTTGACGACAGGATAACAACTGACCAACTACGCGCTAAAGTCTGTGAAACGACGTCACCGCAACAACAAAACTGGCTATATGGAGTTCCGTTTAAATACCAACAGCACTTGACAAAGAGACCCGGTAGATGTAATGCGTTTGAGTATGAATTTAAACTCGAAGGAGACATGCCTCCTACGGCAAATTCTCGGCCCATACCCTTTGCCCTGAGACCACCAGTTCGAGAACAGATACAGGAAATGTTGAGGGACAGGATATTAGAAGAATCACATTCAGCATGTCAACCCACTTACACTTGTACACCGTGAACCCAAACCTATTCGTATCGGCATTTATATGGGCATTGGAAAGTTTTAGGTGATGATGTAGTAAACGATCACGTGATTACATACGTGGATGATCTGCTTATTCATTCATCAAGCTTATGAAAATTTGGTGAGAACAACCCATGTCTGATGCTATTAAGGGGATGACATCGAAATTTATGCATGTCTTTGAAGGACCATATATAATTACAAAACTATTGGATCATTCAGCATACAAATTGAGATGAAAGTGGTAAACTACGGGGAGAGTTTAACAAAAAGCAACTGCGACAGTATCCCGAAGCTGATGGTGAAACACATACATAAATGAGATGAAGTCAAATCTGACCCAAGGATGAACAAATTAAAAAAAATATGAGAAACCATTGATTAACAGATGTTGAGAGGTTAATAATTGGTTGAATATAATCATATTGCAATGGCTAGGAAAACTGAAAAGGTAAATTGCCTATACCCCAGAATGGCATAAATTAATTGAATGTTGTATTAGAGTAAGGCAGAGATCGATGTAAAATGGGTCATGGAATAGGAAAAGTGGCAGAAGTGTGATTGACAACTCATGATCTGTTAGTCATAGGCAGCACATCAAATGATGCAAGTTATGTGCAGGAAAATGTTTTCATTTTTACGGTAGATGCTAGAAAAAGCTAGAAGGCTGCTCATGATATATATATATATATACACACACACACACATATGAATATATGATTGAAAAGATATGTACTAGGGTGAAAATATGTAATAGACTGAGGTTGTAAAACTTGCAACTAAACTTTGACAGAATATGGTCAATACTAACATATACTGACTAGTTAATCCAGGTGTCAGATAATTGTCATTTGCATCAGAGTGCAACTGTAGGAAGTACTCATATGTTTAAATTTGTATCAATTGTAGTTGAATGCATAAATGGATATATTCATGTGTGTAACAGATTTATATTGTAACCAATGTATTCAATTTATATGTTAAGTGTCATTTGTGCTACATTAGTAAACATGTATATTTTTCAGAATTCATTTAATATGCTACTAATTTTATATATACGTTTCTGATGTGTTCAATTATGGCGCAATGGTATTGTGTGTGTAGTGTGTTAAGTCTTGTTCTGTAATTTTTTTTTAATATCACATCACTAGCCCAGTTAAGTGTGAAAACATTTGGGGGAGGAGAGAGAGCGAGATTTCTTTATTATAAGATTTTTTTGTAACAATAGACAAAAAGGCCAAAGGCTAAGCTACAATGAGGGCATTGCCTAGGGTCAGCACTATAACACAAAAGGGCAGGGGATAGAGGTTTTTCAACGCAAACTGCCTAGGCGAAGAGTGTTTGTCAAACTAATACTACGTAAGTTTTATTTTAGTGTGTATTGTAAAGTATGTAAATGGACGTGGCATTGGAATAATTTTTTCTTTCACTACGCAAAACATGTAAAAATTTTCCACAGGGGAGGTATAACTTGCACGTGTTAAGAGAGGATGCATTGGGCAAGTGCGATTGAATGTCCGGTGGTAAGGCATAGTAAGGATAAGAAAATAAAGGGATGTTGTTTTGAAAGGGTGAGACGTTGCGCGTTGCGGGTGGCCAGAAGGGTCTAGCAGTTGTCACAGTATGTCAACGTCTAAATAAATGGGTTTAGTTCATTTTTTGTAACAGTGGAAATTTCTAAAGTTTGACAGTTTTAGAACTCTTAGATCTTGCGGGGTAGGACGAATGATAGTACGAAGTACACATTACGAAAAACGGCTATAACATTCATTTGGGATTCATACAGGTCACAACACGGCGGGCAACGTTAGGTCAGTGGTAGCCAATCGTGTTACAGAATTAAAAATTTTAACTTTCGGACCTGTGGGAAAAATAGCGAAATTAAGACAGCCAATTGGAAATCAGAGAAGTGGAAAAGAAATTCAAGTAACGGAAAAGAAATGAGAACGGGGTGCCAGTTACCATGTAGGGACGCAACAGGACAGTAGCTGTTTAGCCTGGGTGAAGGAATGTGAATAATTTGTTGAAACTTATTGTTGGAGTGTCAAAGTTCTGTTGCCACAGACATAAATTATACTAATACCTATGTGTAATTACTTTAATAACACCATATTAAAAGACCATGATCAAGAGACTAAAGTACCAGAAATTTTGTAGTTGTTGATTTTTCATAAGTACTTCCGGTCCCCTAAGGAAACACTTAGATTCCCTGAAACCAAGAGTCAGTGTCTCGAATTTGAGCTAGAACGGGTATAAGCGTACTACAGTCCCTCGATGGAGAGGGTGTGAGTTTCCACACCTTCACGCTCCCGGACAACCATGTGTCCGGCTTCTGGTAAAGAACGTGGGTAGGGGTATGCCTGAGAGCGTCGTCCGGGAGGAGCTGGAATTCCTGAACATTCGTGTCCAGGGAGTCACACAGCTGTGTTCCGGCCGTCGCGACCAGGACCCCGCCAAGGACCGCCCTCCCAACCCCCACCTAATTGTACCAGTGGCGCGAGGTCCTGAGGTGTCAAAATTGCAATCTCTCAACAAAGTATGACTCGCGAGTGTCGGTCGAATCGTACGTGGCCCCGAAAGGCCCATTGCAATGCCAGCGCTTTGGACACATGCAGCAAAACTGCGGATACGCACCCGATGCGTAGCGTGTGGGTGTTCCCACCTCTCCGGTAGTTGCTATACCCCGCGGGAACAGCCCCAGTACTGTGGCCGCAGGGGAAACCGCATGGCGAACTAGCGGGGCTGTGTGAAGTGGAAAGCAGCGAAGGCCGCTCTTGCAAAGCAGACGCTCGATCGTGGACGAAAGAGCGCCGCCACAGGCCGCTCTGCCGCTCCGAAAGAACAGCGGGCCAGGGCCTGTGCTGAGCAGATGGACCTGGGCGAGGGGTGGAATCACGTCAACCGAGGGGGGCGTGTTGCCAAGGCCACAATCCCATCATCCCTAATACAAATCCCCCATCTCAGCCGGTCACGGAAACTTCCCAGCAGCCTAAAGTAACCGCCACCACGAAGACAGGACCTCAGAAGTCTCAGCCCAAAAACACAGCAGCCCTAAGATGGCTGCTGGGAAGGCTAAGAAGAAAGCAACCGCGAGTGTCAACACCGCGGCCCTTCAACCCACAACCTGGTGGTCCCAAACCAAGTTCCACCTCCCCACTCGAGGAAATATCTGATCTCCTCGATCACCTTCCCTTCCATGCATGTGTGGAGCTGACTCGTCGGCTTCTCACGTCCATCTCCTCGCTCCCCATAGGGGCAGACCACCCGCGGGTTGTCCTGAAGACTGTCATCCTCTTCGTGGCCAAATATGGCAGCACACCCTAGGACGGAACCGGCTAAACCCCTGCACCTCGCCTGCTGGAACACGGAAGGGGTGCGCGGAAGGAAACGTGGACTGGATCTTTTCTCAACCAGCAGGGTGTCGATATTTCTCTCTTAAGTGAGACATTCCTTAACCATGATCAAGCCTTCCGACTTGCCAATTGTCTGCCACGGCAGACTGACAGCAGGGGGCAGTACAGCCATCCTGGTCCGACGTGGTATATAGTCCACCACTCAGTGCCCATTCTGGGCCTGACCCTCTTGAAGGCTAATACCATTCAAGTCATAATGGCCGGCAAACCAGTGAAAATCCTTGCGGCTTACATCTCACCTTCCCGCCCACTGATTGGAGTGGGCCTTTCCGCCTGTTTCGGCGGGGGAATGCCGGTCTTGATGGCCGGCGACCTCAATGCCAAACACGTAGATTGGAACTAGCGGCTGAGCACAAGACGGGGAAAACTCATGCGTGATTATGCCGACGGGAACTCCTGTCTGATCTTTGGACCGGACACCCCAACCACTAACCCATACAACCCCTTGGCTACTCCCGATGTCTTGGACATCGTGATAACCAAGAACCTCACATCCCCGGTGTACCTGACTTCGTGTTCTGTGCTAAGCTCAGACCACCTCCCAGTACTAATTGACACTACACATCGCTCATCCTTTCAGCACCCACTAGATCGCCCTGATTTCAGGCGCACTGACTAGGCCAACTTCCAAACTCACTTGGAAGATCAAATTCCGATCGATCCAAAATTACACGGCGGGATGGCAATCGACACGTGCATTGGGAACTTCTCCGGCGCCGTCCTGAAGGCTCTGTCGGCGTCTACAACCAGAAGCCGCACGCGGGCCGACCCACGGCCTCCGATTGCGGCTGGCATTCAGGATTAATACTCCTGAAGAACCGGCTGCGGAGGCAGTGGCAGATCACTAGGGACCCGACTCTGAGGGCTGAAGTCAACCGCCTGCAGAAGTCGGTGACCCGCCAGCTCGAGTGGAGCAACGACCAGTGGAGTGCCACACTCAAATCCCTCGATCCCGAAGACCAGTCGCTGTGGAGGATAACCAAGCGGGTGATGAGAGTTCCTACTCCGTCTCTCCCCCCCGGTCACCCCGGGAAAACCCTTTCTCAGACTCTGAGAAAGCCGAAGCCCTTGCTGACACTGGAGACTCAGTTTCAGCCGGTGTCCGACCCTTCGGTCCCAGCAGTTAGAGATGGTTGACGTGGCGCTGTCTTACTTTCAGACACCTGCCAGCGAACCCAAGTTAACTAACCCTGACGAGGTTCACGAAGCCATGAGGGGTCTCAAGATCGGCAAGGCTCCTGGCCCAAACGGTATACCAAAGAGCCTTGAAGCATCTTCCCCAGTGAATGGTATCCCTCCTGGTCCAGATCTTCAACGCAATTTTCCTCACCCATCACTTCCCTTGTGGAAGCACGCTCGTGTGGCCTCTGTCCTTAAACCAGGGAAGGTCTCAGCACTACCATCATCCTTTCGACCCATTAGTCTCTTGGACATGTTTGGTAAGCTATTTGTAAAACTCCTACTAGCTAGGATGTTAAAAGAAGTAAGCGAGCGCGGACTGATGCGAAGCGAGCAGTTTGGGTTTAGACCCAAGCATAGCACGTCCTTGCAGCTGGCCCGCCTCATTGAAAGGATAACAAGGAACTTCGGCGAAGAGGCCAACACGCCGTTTTCCTCGACGTGGCCAAAGCCTTCGATACCGTTTGGATCGATGGCCTCCTTTACAAGCTAACGCTCAACTTCCCGTCTTACATAGTCCACACAATCTCATCGTACCTCCGGGGTCGGACGTTCGAAGCATCCTTCCAGAAGGCCACGTCATCTCGTCACGGCATGCGGGCTGGTGTAGCTCAGGGTGGATTAATCTCCCATGTACTCCAATCTGTGTCAACATGCCCTCATCCTCGCACCACGTCGAGTTAGCTCTCTACACGGACGACACGGCCATCATAGCCACGCCCCGCAAGCCAGCGCTGCTCGTCAGCTACCTGGAGTCATACCTCAACGACCTTCAACAGTGGTTGAGTGAATGGAGAATCGCCATTAATGTTTCCAACAGCGCCGCGATCATCTTCGCGTGTGCCGGACGGCGCTTCATTCAACCCCGACCAGTAACACTCTTCGGGGAACCAACGAATGGGTCGACAGAATTCGTTATCTGGGGGTTACACTACACAACTCACCTGGTCGCCTCACATCGATCAGGTGAGGAACAGGACAAAGGATGGGTATGCTGGGTCCCCTCCTGAATAGAAGAGTGATCTCTCCGTCAGGAACAGAGTCCTGTTATATAAGCAGCTCATCCGCCCCATGGATTATGCGTGCCCCGCGTGGTCCTCTGCCCTCTCCCATGTCCGGAGGTTACAGGTGTTGCAATCCAAAGTGCCTTCGCCTTGCTACTGGAGCCCCTGGTACGTAACAGGCAGATACACGAGGACCAGGGTGTTCCACTGTTTGCCAACCACATTAGAGCCCTGACTGCAAGCCTCGACTCAAGGTTAGCTGACGTGGAGAACCCCCTTGTACGGCAACTCAGCAGATACTTACGCTGACCGAGGGTTGACCCCGTCGCCTGAGGTGTGAGCCAAGGGTGGCATGAGCCAGCAGGCCAGTCGAAACTATCGCCCACGATGGCCAAGTCGACCAAACGAATCGCGTTGGGCGCTAATCAGCCGAGAGTTTTTCGGCTACCGTGACTGGAGTTTTCCGTGATTTTCCTCAGTTGTAAGGCAAATATCAGGGTATACGATGTTAAGTTGGGGCACGGCCCGCACTCCCCTCCCCAGGCGTGGCGGCTTCACCTAAGCGCCTGACAAAAGTCGCTTTTGCGACAGAGCCAGTCTGGGCTCGGAAACCAGACAGCCAACCAACCAAAGTTTATCCCTCCCATGATTAGTTTACGCCACACAGGCGCTAGCCTTTGGCAAAACCAGTCAAGTCCCTCAGCCTGACTTCAAAATCGTTAGCGTTAGCATATTCCCGTTAGAGTCAAGGTGTCTGTTTTAGAGCCCAGCGATGCGGTCAAACGCAGGAATGGCTAACGGACGGGGGACGTCAACTTGCGCTTCGCGCAAGTCTCCGCCCCCCAGTTAACACTTTGGCTTGGCTTGGCCGCAAATTCATTCACTCGTCGGTCGCTACAAGAAGAAAGCAGGATAGCCAGCTAAGGGACATCGAGAAGAATACCAAGCAATATACCCAGCTAAGAGATATCAAGAAGAAATAATCAGACCTGTCACATCAAGAAAGGATTGCCGGCTCTGTACCGAGAGGAGTATTTGTCGTTTGCACTACATAAGTACATTTCTCTGTGACATCAAAGGGAGTGATATTGTCGGTGACACTCAGGAGTAAGCGTCGTTCAACACCAATATCAGACATCCACGGGCAGTGCACTGGGTGTCTGCCATCCAGTCAGATACCTCCTCGCTGCACACGTAGCTGCTGATCTGATGCCTCTTCACCTCACAGCAGTCCTGCTCCTCACCGCAACCAGTGTCACTGGGGAAACTCGGTATATATACACAGACTTAACCACATCAGTTGAGCCGTAATCCTTACAAGTGTACAACTCCTAGACCAATAAATGTTGTTATATGTGTTATACTGGGATTAACTCTGAAAACAATTCCGCAGTACCCCACATATTTCTCGCATATACAAATTCAATAGACTTTGAACAGTTGTAAGCATTACTATTTACTTGTAAACTAACTGCCACTGTAAAGGGCAGGCAGCAGCTACCGCAATCAGATTCAAGGTTGGTCACGGCATTCCCTGTATGAAAACAGATGTTCTGTAACACGTACATTTAAAGCATGTAGTATTACTGCACAGTAATGGAGTATGCTCGAATAAATAAAAATGGTCAACAGCTATGGAATTGCCCACAGAACATGGAAGTGGAACCAGAAACCATTTTTTCACGTAACAGACATGTTCTAAACGCATTACTTATACACAAGTCATGTGGCGGCAAAATGACTCACAAAAATTTCCATAAAATTCTCGTTCGTGAATTGATTATCCATTCGCAAGAAGAAAATGTGACAGTTACTGGCATTTGAATAGGTAGACCAAGTCCACTTGCATCCCAGCTAAGTTCACTGGAAGTAAAGCAGTCACAGCATTGGCCTTCCAAACGAAAACTACGGCGGTGTTGCGTGTTCACTGCAAAAGCAAACACAGAGCACACTGTATTTTTGCAGGAAGTGTGACATCGGCCTGTGCACAGTGAACTGCTTCGAGAAGTGGCATACATGTGTGAACTTGAGTCACTATACACAAAGTAGTGTTGACTGTGGTGGCATGAGGCAACACATCTTTGTGCAGAGCGGACAGAAAACATTTCCCACCTAAATAAGTGTTGTATACTCCTATGTACATAACTTCACACATGCCTGTGGTATAAAGCAAGGGGTAAGTACACAAAAAATTCACAAAAGTGTCATAATGCAAAATTAATTTTGAATTTGTCGTAAGTTTCGTGAGTACGATTTATTGCTAAAAATCAACACTTCGTCTATGAACGTAGAATTTTATTCCCTTTCAGTTTTTATTTCATAATTTTATGTTATATAAAGCAGAAAATATATCTTTTTGTGGAGGCTTGCAATTTCAAGATTTCAATGCCCAAAAAATTACAGCCACCAGGGAACTATGGCTTTTAAAATTCAGTACTTTAAAGGTTAAGAACATCATAACAGGAAATGAGACATGGGTTTATGGGTATGATGTTGAAACCAAGATGCAATCATCACAGTGGATGGGGTAAGGGTCTCCGTGACCAAAACAAGCACAGATGAGTCAGTCACAGATCAAGGTGTTGTTGGTTGTTTTTTGATTGGAAAAGTACTGTCCATCATGAATTTGTACATGATCAGATGGTAAACAAACCGTTGTACCAGGAAGTTTTAGTGCATTTGAGGGATGTTGTGTGCAGGAAGAGGCCTGAATTGTGGGAAAACCAGACTTGGATGTTGTACCACAACAATGCGCCGGCTCATGCGTTGCTCCTCATCCGCAGTTATCTGGCAAAACATCAGAGATCCGTTGTGCCCCATCCACCCCATTCTCCGGACTTAACCCCAGCAGACTTTTTCCTGTTACCCAAACTTCAAACCACTTTGAAAGGACGTCATTTCCAAACCATAGAGATTCAGGAAAATGCGATAAGAGAACTGCGTGCCATCACAGGTGTGTTCCAGGAAGCATTCCAACAATGGAAGAAATGTTGGGAACAGTGTATTGCCAGTAGAGGGGACTATTTTGTAGGTGACAGTGCTTAAAATGCTGTAAAATCAGCAATAAAGTCTTTACAACAAAAGTTCGATCTGTTTTTGAACACGCCTTGTATGCCTCAAAATCAAACACAGAAATTATAAAGGGGGAATCTCAAGCTGGCTGCATAACAGGAAGCTCTACCATAGATCTGTTTCAACAATCCACGACCTCAGGCTGGATCACACGACCTAAACCAACCAAATAAAGCAAGAACAGAAAATGCCAACAGCAGTAAATTTACATACAGGACAATTGTGATACAGAAGAAGGTCCACACGAGAAACACCGACAACACAACCCAAGATGCAGCATGAACATGATATGCAACATAACTTATATAATAATTAACTAGGCACTTGTTTTAATGGCACTACAATCACATAATATTTTAACTAAATACATCAATTAAAGTACAGAACTCCATTTCAAGCTCATTTTAACATAACCTAAACACTGTATAGAACAGTATTTCAGATTGTAAACACTTGGGATCCCAACTGTACAAATAAAAATTTAACATGGATCTGTTCTTCAGAAGAGGCCTGAAGATGGCTCTATAGAGCTGAACCATGTAGCCTTGAAGAGGCCTGAAGATGGCTCTATAGAGCTGAAACATGTAGCCTTAAAGAGGCCTGAAGATGGCTCTATAGAGCTGAAACATGTAGCCTTGAAGGTATATGTACATCTTAACAATAAATTGATGTGTTAGACTGAACATTTCTTACAATTCAACTGTTTAAAGTTAACCCTAGAGTAGTCGCGCGGGGTCCAATGGACCCCGGCGTCGTGTTTTTCTCTGCCAACCAGACATGTCTGTGCATGCATTCAACTCCCCCACTCCTAGTACCTTCCTGTCTCTATTAGGCCTTTGACGAGCAGTAACTCGCTTGGCCTTGAGCTGTTCAGTTCACGCGAAAATAAGCTCTTAGGGTCCGTTGGACCCCGCGTGACCAGATTAGTTTGCCTAAATATTTTGATGACTGTGGTGTTTTTATATTCATTCTGACTTTTTTATACAATAAATCTTTAATACATTGTTGATCACAAGTGACAGTACAGTTACGGCTGGAGTATGGCATATCAGGGACTTGCAAGATCAGGAAATAACAGACATTTTGGAAAATGATGATGAAGTTTTGGGTGGTGACAGTGAAAGTGATGAAGAGGACCAGATCGAAGAAAGAAGAGGATTCCAATTCCGAGGAAAGTGCGCTTTCAAGTGACGACGAAGATGATATTCCGTTGTCACAAACGACTGATCTCCTGGGCCGACGTAAGAACTATAAATGGCATTTGAAAGAACCTATGCAATCGGTCAGGACACAGAGGTGTAACATTGTTGTACACCTACCCGGAACAAGGCAGCCATTCACTAACAGAAGAACTCCAACTGATACATTTTTATGTTTTTTGACAGAAACGATGTTGGATGAGATTGTAAAATGTTCAAATCTCGAAATCGCTAGGGTCACGGAGAATTTCGAGCGAGATAGGGATGCAACTGATACCAACATTGTAGAAATGAAGGCTGCAATAGGATTGCTGTTGATGGCAGGAGTTCTAAAATCCTCACATTGCAATACTGATGAACTGTGGGGTAAACACGGTCCCGACATATTCAGATGCACTATGTCTCAACGGCGATTTCTTTTTCTCATGCGATGTATCAGATTCAACAACAAAATGGACCGCGTTGAGCGTAGAAAGTTTGATAAGCTGGCACCAATCCGACTTATCTTTGAACAGTTCAACGCAAACTGCCAAAAAGTGTTTACAGTCTCTGAATACACTACCATTGATGAGCAGCTTTGGGCTTTTAGGGGTCGGTGTGGATTTAGGCAGTACATGAAATCCAAACCGGCCAGGTACGGAATAAAAGTAAATACCCTTGCTGACTCGAGACCGTTCTATGTAAAAAATATGGAAATTTATTGTGGACAACAACCGCAAGGACCATTTCACGTATCTAACAGCCCTCCTGATATAGTAAAAAGACTTGTTGAGCCTATAAAAAACACCAAACGTAACGTCACCTTTGACAACTGGTTTACAGGAATCCCCTTAGTTCGGTATCTCCTGATAGAGTGTAAACTAACGTCTGTAGGAACTTTGAGGAAAAACAAGACAGAAATCCCTCCTTCATTTGTACAAACGAAGAAAAAAGAAGAGTATACAAGTCAGTTTGTTTTCAGCAAAAGTGGGGTGACTTTGGTATCGTATGTTCCGAAAAAAGGAGAGCTTGTCCTTTTGGTTTCAACCATGCATGACAGAAAATAAATGCAGAAACAGGCGAGAAGAAGAAACCAGAAATCAATTGTTTTTACAATCAAACGAAAGGAGGAGTGGACATGGTCGACCAGATGTCGTCGAATTATTCTGTTGCAGGGAAGACGAACAGGTGGCCTCTGTTTTCTTTCATCTGTTGAATATAGCTGGGATTAATGCCCAAGTAGTATACTTTTCGAACACTCAGGATAAAATATTGAGAAGGCACTTGCTGGGACAACTGAGTGAAGCCCTTACTACACAACACATCAAGACGCGTCTTATGAACAGCAACTTTCCAACACAGTTAACCGCTAGAATCAATCTTTACCTCGGAAAAGTATAAGATGAATGGCAAGAGGTTCCAGTACCTGTGCCTGAAAACCAACAACCGAAAAAGCAACAGAGATGTGAGTTATGCCCCAGAAAAACAGACAGAAAGACAAAAACATGTTGTTCTAAGTGCCGAAAGTTTGTATGCGGAAATCATGGACATTATTACTGTAATGACTGCGCTAAAATGTGATTTTTTTATTGTATATATCCTAAATAATGTAACAATGTACGTT
>Ga0268261_10000372_pt1 | contig 27717 bp, 35 predicted proteins | sample TergutNc150P1_FD_190353 | JGI IMG/M metagenome (GOLD analysis project Ga0268261, IMG submission 190353) | Nasutitermes corniger P1 segment gut microbial community from laboratory colony in Florida, USA - Nc150 P1 (SPAdes) (version 2) | ecosystem: Host-associated > Arthropoda: Insects >... | reverse complement strand
CGCCCTGTGCTTACAACTGTTGCATCATGGATCGTACTTATACGCACAAGTCTTCTGTCCTTCCACACTTGCACCATTACGTCACCTTTTCTCCGGAACGCTGACTGCAATCGAATGAGTGGTGTCTTTGTTGAAGTCTTATGGTTCTAAAAATAGCGGGTCAGGACCGGTCTGTTTGTTTGTAACTAGACACCCAAGCACCCTGCATCAAGCTGGCGATAACCTTGAAGCGATAAGTGAGCCAGACCAAGTGTGAAACGCATGTGAAAGACGTCGCGTAAAAAAACGCAGAAATGCGTGACCCGTCAACAACGCATGGGACAGTAATCACGCATTTCTGCGTAGCCCGACGGCAAGGTGTTAGTAAAAAGTACTTCATTGCCCAGTGCGAACTACACACAACGACAGGTTTAACACGGAAGGCGCACTTTTTTTACATATAATTGTTGTTGCTGTTGGTGTCAAAACACAGGGTGACACGAGAAAGGGTGTCACAACAGATGGTACCACAACAAAGGTGCCACAACACACGGTGTCATAACACAGAATGTCACAACACAGGATGTCACAACACAGGGTGTCACAACACAGAGTGACAAAACAAACGATATCACAAAAAAGGATGTTACAACACTGGGTGTCATAACAAAGGCTGTCACCAAAAGGGCACCACAACACAGGGTGACACAACAAAGTATTTCACAACACAGGAAGTCACACCACAGGACGTCAAAGCACAGGGTGTCACATAAGAGGGTACCACAAAACAGGGTGTCACAAAAGAGAGCCACAACAGAAGGTAAAATAACGTAGGTTGTCACAACACAGTGTCACATCAGAGGGTGACACAACACAGAATGTCACAACACCGGGTGTGACAACACAGGGTGCCACAACACAGAGATTCTCAACAGAGGGTGTCAAAACAAAGGGTGTTACAACAAAGGGTGTCCAAAACGGGGTTCAACAACACAGGTTGCAACAACACAGGCTGTCACAACGGAGTGTTTCAAAACACGGGGTGCCACAACAAAGGTTGCAACAGCACTGGGTGACAAAAAACGGGGTGGCACCACAAAGGGTGACAAAACAGAGGTTGACACAACACAGGGTGTTACAACAAAGTGTGAAAACGAACGTTGTCACAACAGAGAATGCCACAAAACAGGGTGTCACATCACAGGGAGTAACAACAAAAGGTAGTAGGACAGAATGTCACAAGACAGGATATCACAACACAGGGTTTCACAACAGAGGGTGTCACAACAGTGGGTGTCACAGCACAGAATTTCACATTACAGGGTGAAAAAATACTGTGTGACACAAAAGAGGGTGCCACAACACAGGGGGACGAAACACGGAATTTCACAACACAGAATGTCACAAAACAAGCTGTCACAACACAGGATGTTACAACACAGGAAGACACACAAAGGGTGTCACAAAAGACGGTACCACAACACAGGTTGTCATAACAAAGGATATCATACGAAATGGTATCACAACACAGGGAGTCACAAAATAAGTAACACAAAACAAGGTGTCACAAATGTGGGTACCACAACACAGGGTGTCACAACAAAGGATGTAACAAAACAGGGTGTCACAAATAGGTTACCAAAACTCAGGGTGTAACAACAAAGGATGTTAGAACAAAGGGTTTCACAACACAGGTTGCCACAACACAGACTGTCACAACAGTGGGAGTCACAACACAGGGGGTTAAAAAAAAGGCTGACATAACAGAGGGTGCTACAACACAGGTTGCAACAACACAGGATGTCACAACAGATGTGCCACAACAGAGGATGCCACAATAAAGGGTTTAAAAATACAGGGTGCCACAACACGTGGTGCCTCAACAGAGGGTGTCAGAACACTGGGTGTCACAACCAAGTGTCAAAACACAGCTTGTCCTACCAAAGGTTATCACAACAGAGGAAGAGAATTAAAAGGTACCACAACACAAGGTGTCAAACACATGGTGTTAGAATTTAGTGTCGCAAAACAGGGTGTCACAACATTGGTTTTCACAAAACAAAGTGTCACAACACACTGTGTCACAACAATGTATTATATTCAGGTTGCTAAAACACAGGGTTTCACGACCGATGGTGCCACAACAGTGGGTGTTACAACTCAGGGTCTCACATCAAAGGGTGTCATAACAAATGGTCACACATATATGGTGACAAAACACAGAATTTCACAACACATAATGTCCAAAAAAAAATGTCGCAACACAGTTTTTCACAACAGAGGATGCCAAAACTGTGGGTGCCACAAGACAGGGTTTCACATCACAGGGTGTCACAAGACAGGGTGACAAATAAAGGTGCCACAACACAGGGTCTCACAACACAGAATTTCACAACACAGAATATCACGAAACAGGATGCCACAACAAAGGGTGTCACAACACATGGTGTCCCAACACAGGGTTTCACAAAAGAGTGTAACACAACACATGGTGTCACAACAAAAGATTTCAAAACACATGGAGTCACAACACACGGTGTCACAACACAGGGTGTAAAAAAAGGGGGACCACAACTCAGGGTGTCAAAACAAAGGATGTCACAACACAGGATATCATAGCTAAGGGTGTCACAAAAACGGTGTCACAAAAGTGGGTAACACAACAAAGGGTGACACAAAAAATGTTTCAAAAGACAGGGTGTCACAACAAAAAGTGTCACAACACAGGATGACACAAAAGAAAGTACTAAAACACAGTGTCACAACACATGATGTCACAAAACAGGGTGACAAACCACAGAATGTCACAAAAGAGTGTAACACAACAAAGGGTGTCACAACAGAGGATGTTATTACACAGGATGACACAGCCCATTGTGACACAACACAGAGTAACAATTAGAGGATGTCACAACACAGGGTGTAAAACACGGAGTGTTAAAACACAGGTTGTCAAAACAGAGGGTGCCACAATAAAGGGTGCAACAACAAAAGGTGTCACAACAGAGGGTGACACAACACAGGTTGCCAAAATAAAGAGTGTCAAATCGAAGGTTGCCACAACAAGGAGTGTCACAACAGAAGGTGTCACAACACAAGTTGTCAAAACAAAGTGTCAAAACACAGGTTGTCACACCAAAGTGTTTCACAAATATGGGTGCCAAAAACAGGGTACCAAAACACGGGGTGTCACAACGTACGGTGTCACAACATAGTGTCACAACACAGGGTGTAACAACACATAGTGTCACACAAAGGTTGACAAAACACAGGGTGTTAGATAACAGGGTATAACTACACAGGTTTTCACAACTCAGGGTGGCACAACACAGGGTGTCATAAAAGAGGATGCTATAAAAGAGGGTGACATAACACAGGGTGACGGAACAGAGGTTTTCACAGCACAGGGTGTCTCAACAAAGTGTCTAAACACAAGTTGACACAACATAGGATGACACGATGCAGAGTGACACAAAAAAGTGTCACAGCACAGGGTGTAACAATACAAAATGTCACAATACAGAGTGACACAAACACATTAGGTCAAAACAGAGGACGTCGCAAAATAAGGTGTCACAACTTCCGATGTCACTACAAAGGATGTCAGAACAATTGGTATCACAAGACAGGGTTTCACAACATAGTGTGTCAAAAGACAGGGTGTCACAATACAGGGTGTCTCAACACAAGGTACCACAGCAGAGAGTGTCACTATAGATTTTGTCACAAAAGAGCGTGTCACATCAAAGATGATACAATACATGCTGTCACAACAGGGTTGTCACAAGACAATATGCAACAACACATGGAGTCACAACAGAGGGTGCCAGAGTAGTGGATTTCACAACACAGGGATTCACATCACAGGGTGCCACAAAAGATGGTGCCAAAACACAGAGTGCCACAACACAGAATGACACAACTCAGGTTAACACAAGACAGGATGACACAACACAGGGTGTCACAACAAAAGGTGTCACAACAGAGAGTTCCACAATACAGGGTGTCAGAACACAACATACCACAATACAGGCTGTCACATAACAAGGTGTCACAACACATGTCAAAACGCACGGTGTCACAAAGAGAGCACCACAACTCAGTGTGCCACAAAATAGAATTTCAAAACATAGGATTTCACAAGACAGGGTGTCACGACACAGGCAACTACATCACAAGATTTCACAACTAAGGATGTCACAACACAGGATATCATAGCACAAAACGTCACAACACAGGATGTCACAACAAATGGTGTCACAACAGAGGGTGCCACAACACAGGCTGTCACAACACAGGGTGTTACAACACAGGGTGTCACAACCCAAGGTGTCATAACACAGGTTGTTACGAAACAGGTTACCAAAACACAGGGTGTCACAAGTGATGTCACAACACAGCAAGCCTGATTAGGGTATCACAACAGAAGGAACCACAACATATGTTGTCACAACAAAGGATGTCACATGACAGGGTGTCACAGAAAAGGGTACAACAACACAGGGTGTCCGAACACAGACTGTCGCAACACAGACTGTCACAAAACAGGATGTCACAAAAGAGGCTATAACACCACACGGGTGTCACAACACAGGGTGCCACAACACAGGATGTCAAAACAGAGGATGTCACACCAAAGGTTGCCACTACACAGATTGTCACAACAGGGTGTGTCACAACAAAGTGTAGCTACACAGGGTGACACAACAGAGGCTGTCGCAACAAAGGGTGAAACAACACAAGAAGTCACAACATAGCCTGCCACTACACAGGGTGCCAAAACATAGAGGGCCATATCGAAGGGTGTTAAACACAGTGTGCCAAAACTCGAGGTCTCCAAACTGAAAGTGCAACAACATAGGGCGTCACAACAACCTGTCAAAACACAAGTTGTAAGAACAGAGGCTGTCACAAAAGAAGATGCCACAAAACCAGGTGCTACAAAACGGTGTGTCATAACACAGGTTGTCAGAAAAATATGTCATAACACGGGTTATCACATCAGAGGTTTCAACATAACAGGTTGTCATAGCAGAGGTTGTAACAACACAAGATGTTACAAAAGAGGGTGCCACAACATTCGTTTTCAAAAAACAGGTTGTTAGAAAACAGTGTATTACAAAAAAAGATATCACAACACAGGATATCACAAGACAGGATGTCACAACGCAGGATATCACAACACAGGTGCCCCTATATAGAGTGTCACAAACGTGGGTATCACAAAACAAGGTGTCACAAAACAGGGTGACATAACAGAGGATGCTACAACACAACGTGTCACACCACAGGGTGTAAAAACACATGGCGTTAAGACACAAAACTTCAAAACAAATGTAGTCACAACACATGTTTGTCATGATAGAGGGTTTCTTATCCCAGGATGACACAACACAGCGTATCACAACACAGGTTGAAACAACACAAGATGCCAAAACAAAGGATGGCATAATACAGAATGACACGAGGCAGGAAAAAAAGCAGAGGTTGTCACAACAGATGGTGTCACAACAGTGCGTGTACAAACACAGGGTTGGACAACATAGGGTGACACAACAGAGGGTGACACAACACAGGGAATCACACCACATAATTTAACAACAAAGTGTGCCAAAACTCAAAGTGTCAAATCAGAGTGTGTCACAACACAGGGTTTCACAACACACGATGTCACAACGCAGGATGACACAACACCGGGTGTCACAAAACAAGGTGTCACAAACAGAGGGTTCCACAACACAGGGTTTTAAAACAATGGTTTTAACAACAAAGTGTGTTACAACACAGGTTGTCACAACACAGGGTGTCAAAACACAGGGTGTCAAAACACAGGGTGTCACAATACAAGGTGTCATAAGAGAGGATGCAACAACATGTGGGTTAAAAATAAAGGGTTTCACAATATAAGGTGTCACAACACAGGATGTCATATCACAGGATGTAACAAAATATTGTATCACAACACAGATTGTCACAACAGAGAGTACCACAACGCAGAGTGCCACAATAGATTGTGCCACAACATAGGGTGTCACAACAAAGTTTTTCACAACATAATGAGACAAGAGAGGGTGACACAGCACAGGGGGTTAAAACACAGTGCGTTACAACACCTGGTGTGACACAGAGCAGGGTGTTACAACACAGTGCGTCACAGCAAGTGGTGCCACACCACAGGGTGCAACAACTCAGAGTGTCACAATAGAAGGTGCCACAATACGGGGTGCCACAACAAAAGGGGAAAAACTCGGGGTGTCGCAACACGGAGTGTCACAATAGAAGGTGACACAATGGAGGGTTTCACAAAACAAGGTATCACAATAAGGTGTCAAACACAGGTTTTCACAACACATGATGTCACTACAGAGGTTGCCACTAAACAGGTTGTCACAACACAGGGTGTAACAACATAAGATATCAAAACACAATATGTCACAATACAGCATATAACAACATAAGGTGACACAACAGAGGCTGTCACATACGTTGGAGTCACAACACAGGGTTTAACATTGGAGTGTGTCACAACACAGGGTGACAAAACAGGGTGTCACAACAAGGAATGTCAAAACACAGAATGTCATAACAGAGGATGTCACAACATAGGATGACACAACAAAGGGTGTCATAACTAAAGTTGTCACAACAGAGCGTGCCACAACACAGCCTGTGAGAACACAGGATGTCACAACACAGGGTGTCACAACACAGGCTTTCACAACACAGGGTGTCACAAAAGATGGTACAACACAGGGTGACAACACAAAGGTTTAACAAAAAAGGATGTCACAAAAATTGGTGTCACTACTAAGGATGTTACAAACACATGATGTCACAAAAAAGTGTGCCATAAAGGAGGCTATAATAACACAGGGTTACACAACAAAAGATGTCACAACAATAGATCTAACAACAAAGGCTGTAACATTAATGGGTGACACAAAAAATTGTGTAAAAAATTGGGTACCACAACACAAGGTGCCACAACATATGTCACATCACAGGGTGTCACAAAAAAGGGCGTCTCAACACAGGGAGTCACTAAAGAGGGTACCACAACACAGGGTGCCGCAACGCATAATGTCACAACACCGGGTGTCACAACAAAGAGTGCCACAACACAGAATGTGACAACAGAGGCTGACACAACAAATGGTAAAACAACACATAGTGTCACAACAGAGATTGTCACAAAAAAGGGTAAAACAAAACAGGGTGCCACAAAAGGGGGTAACACAACACATGGTGTAACAAGAAAGGGTGTCACAAATAGGGTGCCAAAACACAGGGTTCCACAACAGAGGGAGCCACAACTAATACTGTCAAAACACATAGTTCCACAACACGGGGTGTGACATCAGAAGTTATCACAACACAGGGTATAAAATTAAAGTGTGGAAAAACAGATTACCACAACAGAGGATACCACAAGAGAGGGTGACACAAAAGAGGGTGACACAAAACGGTGTGTCACAACACAGTGTCACAACACAGGACGTTAGAACAGAGGGTGCTTCAAAACAGGGTGTCGCAACACAGGGTGCTACAACCAATTTTCACACCGCTAGTTGTGTGACACAACAGAGGTTTCCACAAAAAAGTGTACCACAAAAGAGAGTGTCCCAACAGATTGTGCCACAAACAGGGTGCCAAAACATGGTGTGTCAGAACACAGGGTGTTAAAACAAAGTGTCACAACAAAGGATGAAAAAACAGAAGGTGCACATAACAGGGTGTCACGGCTAAGGGTGTATAAACAAAATGTCACAACGAAGGATGCACAAGAGAGGATATCACAATACAGGATGCCATATCACAGGGTGTCACAACGCAGGGTGTCAAAACGAATTGTCAAAACACATTTTCTCAACACCGGGTGGTTCTAGAAAAGGTGCCACAAAACAGGTTGCCACAACGCAGGTTCTAACAACACAAGTTGTCAGAACACAGGATTACAAAACAGAAGTTGTCGCAACAGTGGTTGTTACAGCACAGGGTGTCACAACACAGGGAGACAGAACACAGTGGATAACAAAACAGGATGTCACAACATATGATGTAAAAATACAGGATGTAACAAGACATGATATAACAACACAGGGTGTCAAATAGTATGTGTCACAAGAGTGGGTGCCACAAAGCAGGGTGTCAAATCACAGGTTGACACAACACAGGATGACACAAAAGAGGGTGTCACAACACAGGGTCTCACACCACACGATGTAACAACACAGGACGTCACAACAAATAGACCCACAACACAGGGTATCACAAAATTGGGTGTCTCAACAGAGGATAAGAAACAAAGTTTGCCACAACACATGTTTTAACAACGAAAGATGTCACAACACAGGAAGATACAACACAGGAATTCACAACACAGGATGACACAACACAGGATGACACAACACAGGGTGTCACATGACAGGCTGCAACAACACAAAATAAGTCAACACTGGTTGACACAACACACGAAGTAACAAGACAGAATATCCCAAAATAGGTTGTCACAACACAGGGTGTCACAACAGGAACTTTCGCAGCAAACGATGTCACATCACAGGGTTTTACAACACAGGGTGACACAACAGAGGATGCCTCATCACAGGATGTCACACCAAAGGGTGTAACAACAGAGTGTGTTACAACACAAAGTGTCACAACACACGATGTCACAACAGAGGAAGTCACAAGACACACACAAGGATGACACATCACAGATTGTCACAACAAAAGGTGTCTCAAAAGAGGGTGCCATTACAAAGGGTGTCACAACCCAGGATTCCGAAACACGGGTTGTCACAACATAGGGTGTCACAATACAGGGTCCCAAAGCAGAGGTTGCCACAAAACAGGGTATCAAATTAGAGGGTGGCAAAACACAGGGTTTCACAACACGGGATTTCACTACAAAGGATGCCACAACAGACGATGTCACAACAGAGGGTACCACAACAAAATGTGCAACAAAACAGACAGTCACAACAGAGGGTTATATATCATAGGGTGTCACAACACATTATCACTACAGAGGGTGCTTCATCATATGATTACGCAACACAGGGTGTCACAACGCAGGGTGCCACAACAAAGAGTGTCATCACAAGGGGTTTCAGAACACAGGGTGTCAAAACAAAGGAGTCACAACACAGGATGTCACAACACAAGGTGCCAAAAAATGGGTGACACAAAAGAGTGTAAAACAAGAAGGGGAACCACAACATAGGGTGCCACAACACAGCGTGTCACAACAGACCGTATTACAACAGACGGTGTCACAACAGAGGGTGTCACAACACACGGTGTCACGATGATGTGAAAAAAACAGGTAGTCATAACCTAGGGTGTCACAACACAGGGTACCACAACACACGGTGTCACACCAGAGGGTGAAACAACACAAGTTGTCAAAACGTAGAATGTCACATGAATGGATATTACAACGCAGGGTGTCACAACATTGGGTGCCACAACAGTGGGTCTCACAACACAGGGTTTCACATCACAGGGATTCACACAAATTGTAACCGAAAAGAGGTTGCTGCAGCACAGGTTGTCACAAAGCAGAATGTCTCAAAACAGAATGTCTCATCACAGGATGTTTCAACAAATGATGACACAACACAGGGTGTCATTACAAAAGGTGTCACTACAGAGGTTGTCACAACACAGTGTTTCGCAACACAGGGTGCCCAACACAGGGTGCCAAAACAAAAGGTGCTTTACCACAGGGTGCCACAAAACAGGATGTCACACCAGAGGGTGTAACAACACAAGATGTCACAACGCAGGAAGTCACATGAATGGATATCACAACGCAGGGTGTCATAACATAGGGTCTCACAACACAGCGGGTCACACAAAAGTGACCGAACAGAGGTTGTCCCAACACAGGGTGTCTCAACAGAATGTCACAACACAGAATGTTTCATCACAGGATGTTACAACACATGATGACACAACACAGGGTGTCACTACAAAAGGTGCCACAAAAGAGGTTGTCACAACACAGTCTGTCGCAACACAAGGTGTCACAACACAGGGTGACACAACAAAAGGTGCCCGAACACAAGGTGCCAAATTATAGGGTGTCACAACATAGTGTGTCACTACACAATTTGTCTCATTATAGGGTGTCACAACAGAGGGTACAACAACATAGTGTTCCACAACACGGAGTGTCACAACAAATTGTGTCCCAATACAGGGTATTAAAACTCAGTGTCACAACACAGGGTGCCACAACACAGGGTGTCACCACACACGTGCACAACATAGGGTGGCAGAACACAGGTGTTACAACCCAGGGTGCCACAACACATTGTGCCACGTCACAGTGTGAAAAGCACAGGGTTTTCCAACATAGGTATTCACAACACAGGGTGTCAAAACACATGGTGCAACAACCCCGGGTGTCACAATAAAGGTTTCACAACACAGTATGTTACAACATATGGTGCCACAACAAACGGTGCCTCAACACAATGTCACAACACAGGATGCCACAATACAGCACATCACAACACAGTGTTGTCACAACACAGGGGTCACAACACAGGGCGACACAACACAGGGTGCCACAACACAAAGTTACAGAACATAGATTTTCACAACACAGGTTGTTACAACACACGGTTTCACGTCACAGGTTGTCACAGCACAGATTGTCACAACACAGGATATTACAAAACGGGGTTTCACAACAAAGGTTGTCACAATAGAGGGCGACAAAACAGACAGTGCCGCAAGTAAGGGCGTCAGATCACAAGGTGCCACAACACAGTGTGTCACCACAGATGGATTTAAAACACAGGATGTTAAAACCAAGTGTCTATACAAGTGTTTTCACATCATAGGATGTCACAATCGAGGGTGCCCCAAAACAGGATGTCACAACACATGGTGTAACAACACAAGATATCAAAACACAGGATGGCAAAAAACAGGATGTCACAACACACTATGTCACAACAGCGGATATCGCAACATAGTATGTCACAACACAGGATGACCTAACACTTGGTGTCACAACACAGGATGTCACATCATAAGGTGTGACAATAAAAAGTGTCACAAGAGAGTGTGTCACAACACAGGTTTTCACAAAAGAAGGTGTCACAACAGAGAGTGTCCAACACAGGTTTTTACAAAACAGTGTGCAACAACCAAAGATGTCACAACACAGGGTGTCACTTCACAGAATGCCACAACATAGGGTGTCACAACCCAGGGTTCCACAACACAGAACGTCACAACACAGGTTGTTACAACACAGGGTGTCACAACACAGGATGTCAATACACAGAAAGTCACAACACAGGATGTCACATCACAGTATGTCACATAACAGGATGTCACATCACACGCTGTCACTACAATGGGTGTCATAACACAGGGTGTCACAACGGAGGGTATCACAACACAAGATTTATCAACAAAGGGTTTCAGAGCACGGTGCCAAACACAGGATGTCACAGCGAAGTGTGTCTAAAAAATGGGTGTAACAATATAGGGTATCCCAACACATGTTGTCGCAACACACTGCTTAACAACACAGGGTGACAAAACACAGGATGTCAGAACACAAGATATCACAATACAGGTTGTCACAACACAGGATGTCACATCACATGCTATCACAACAAAGGGGTGTCAAAATACCGTATGTCACATGAAAGGGGTGACAAACTATAGAATGACACAACACAGGTTCCCACACCACAGGATATCACAACACAGGATTTCACAACAGAGGGTTTCACATCACAGGGGGTCATACCAAAAGATGTCAAAACACATGAATTCATAACACATGGTACAGCACCACAAGGTACAGCACCATAGGTTAACTCAAATCAGGATGTCCCAACACAGGATATTACATCACAAGTTGTCAGAACACAGGGTTTCAGGACACAGGGTGTCACAACACAGGGTGTCACAACATAGGATGTCACAATACAGGATGTCATAACAGAGGTTCACAACACAGGTGTCACTACACAGGGTGACAAATCTCAAGATGACACAACACAGGTTTCACAACACATGTTGGCACAACATAGGATGTAACAACACAGGGTGCCACTACTTAGGGTCTCACAACAAAGGGGATCACGACACAGGGATTCAAAGCCCAGCGTGTTCCAACGCAGGAAATCACAACAGGGGTTGAATTGTCACTGAGTGTTAAAACACGGATGTCTAAATACAAAATGTCACGACACTGGCTGCCCAAACAGGTGGTCTCGACACAGGGTTTCAATACACAGGTTTTCACAACACAAGATATCACAACAGAGGTTGTCACGAAAATGGGTGTCACAACACTGGGTGTCATATCACAGGTGTCACAACACAAAATATCAGGACACAGCATTTTAACGCAGGGTGTCACAGCAAAGGGTATTACGTCACAGTGGACGAACGCAGTGTTTCACAATACATGTCATAACACAGGTTTTTACACCACAGGGTGTCAGAATCTAGGGCGTAACAACACATGGTGCCAACAAACAAAATTTCATAACTCAAGGTGTCATATACAGGATGTCAAAACACAGGGTGTCACAACACAGGATGACACAACTCAGGATGTCACGACAGATGAAGTCACTAAAAGGGATGCCATAATATAGGCTATCATAACAGATGGTGTCACAACGCAGGTTTTTACAACAATGTTTGTAACATCACAGGAGATTACTACACATGTTGCCACAACACAGGTTGTAACAACACAGTGTTTTACAAAATATTATATCGCAACACATGGTATCACAAAATAGCCGTCGAAATACGGGTGTCAAACTTGGGTGTGACAACATAGGTGTCACATCACACGATATAACTACAAGGGGAGTTACAGCACAGGGTGTCACAACACATAATGTCACAATTAGGGTGTCACAATACAAGGTGACAAAATACAGAGTTAAAATACACAGTGTCACAATGCAGTGTGTCACAATACTGGGTGTCACAATATAGGTGTTACAATACAGAGTGTCACAGTACAGCGTGTCACAATACAAGGTGTCACAATACACATTGTCACATTACAGAGTGTCACAATAGAGTGTCACAATATATGGCGTCACAAAACAGTTTGTCACAAAAAACGTGTCAAAATACAGTTTCACAATACAGGCTGTCATAAACCAAGGTGTCACAATACGGAGTGTAACAATACAGTGTCACAATACAGGGTGTCACAGTACGGGGTTTCACATTACAGGGTGTCACAATACAGAGTGTCAAAATACAGAGTGTCTCAATATCGTGTCACAATACAGGCGTCACAATAAATGTGTCACAAAACAGAGTGTCACAATACAAACTATCACATCACAGAGTGTCGCAATACAGGTGTCACAACAGAGAGACACAATACAAGGTAACACAAGACAGAGTGACACAATACACAGTGTCACAATACAGGGTGTCACAATACAGGTTGTCTCAATAAAGAGTGTCACAATACAGTGTCACAATACGGAGTGTCACATAAAGGGAGTCACAATACAGGATGTCATAATACAGAGTGTCGCAATACAAGGTGTCACAGTAAAATGATTAACAATACAGAGTGTCACAATGCATTGTGTCCCAATGCAAAGTGTCACAATACAGAGTCTCAAAATACAGTGTCACAATACTGAGTGTTAAATTACAACTTGTCACAATACAGAGTTTCACAATACAGGGTATCAGAATACAGGTTGTCGCAATAGAAGTTGTCACAATAGAGAGTGTCACAATAGAGGGAATCACAATATAGGATATTACAAGACAGAGTGTCACAATACAAGGTGTCACAAAACAGAGTGTCACAATACAAGGTGTGAAAATACAAGCTGTCAGAATACAGGGTTTAAGAATAAAAAGTGTCACAACACAAGGTGTCACAACACAAGTTGTCACAATATAAGGTGTCACAATATAGGGTTTCAGAATACAAAGTGTCACAATACAAGGTGTCACAATACAGAGTGTCACAATACAGAGTTTCATAATACAGGTTGTCAGAATACAATGTCCCAATACTGGGTGTCACAACACAGGGTGTCAGAATACAAAGTGGAACAGTAAAATGTGTCACAATATAGAGCGTCACAATAGAGAGTGTCACAATACAAGATGTCACAATAGAGAGTGTCACAATACAGGGTGTCACAATACAAGGTGTTACAATACAGATTGTCACAATAAAGGTTGTTACAATACAAGGTTTCACAATTCAGAGTGTCACAAACCAAGGTGTCACATTACAATGTGTCACAATACAGAGAGTCACAATACAGAATTTCACAATACAAAGTGTCACAATACAGTGTTTCACAATGCAGAGTGTCACAATACAGAGTGACACAATAGAAGGTGTCTCAATACAGAGTGTCAAAATACAGTGTTTTACAATACAAGTTGTCACAATACAGAGTGTCACAACAGAGAGTGTCACAATACAGAGTTTGACGATGCAAAGTGTCACAATACACAGTGTCACAATACAAGGTGTCACAATACAGAATGTCACAATACAAGGTGTCACATTACAGATTGTCTCAATACAGGGCGTCACAATACACAGTGTCACAATACAGATGTCACAATGCAGGTTGTCACATTCCAAATTGTCACAATACAAGGTTTCACAATACAGAGTGTAACAATACAGAGTTTCAGAATACTAGGTGTCTAAATACAGACTGTCATAATACTGAGCGTCACATTACAGAGTGTCATATTTCAGGGTGTCGAAATACAAAGTGCCACAATACAGGGTGTCACAATACGCAGTTTTACAATACAAGTTGTCACAATACAGAGTGTCACAATAAAGGGTGTCACAATTCAGAGTGTCACATTACAAGTTTTCACTTTACAGATTGTCACAATACAGAGTTTCACAATACTAGGTTTCTCAATACAGAGTGTCACAATACAGAGTGTCATATATAGGGAGAGTCAAAATACAGGGTGTCACAATACAGAGTGTCACAATACAAAGTGTCACAATACAAGTTGTCACAATATATAATTTCACAATAGAGGGTGTCACAATATAGGTTGTCACAATACAGGCTGTCACAATACAGAGTGTCAGAATGCAAGGTGTCACAATACAGAGTGTCACAATACAAGGTGTCACAATACAGAGTGTCACAATACAAGGTGTCACAATACAGAGTGTCAAATAGAGGATGTCACAATTTAGGTTCTTTCAATAGAGGTTCGCAACACATCTTGTCACAAGAAATGATTTCACAACACAAGTTTTCACATGACAGGTTGTTACAACACAGGTTTTCATATCACATTGTGTCGCAACACAGGTTACCAAAACACGTGATGTTACAGCACATTTTGTCGCAATACATTGTGTCACAATATATTATGTCGCAATACATGTGTCAAAATAGAGTTTCGGAATACAAGGCTTCCCAGTACAGGGTGTCACAATGCAGGGTGTCACAATACAGGATGTCACCATACACAATATCACAACACAGGCTGTCAGAATACAGTGTGTCCCAATACATAGCGATTCAATTCAGGTGTCACAATATAGGTACCACAATACTGGTGTTTCATTTGATGTTACAATGCACGGCGTCACAATACCGATATTCACTATACAGTTTATATAGTACGGGGTGTCACAATAAAGAATGTCTCAACACAAATTTTCACAAAATAATGTGTCATGATATACGGTGTCAAAAAGTACTTATCACAATACCGTCACAATTTAGGGCGTCACAATACATAGTGTCACAGTACATGGTGCAAAATACAGAATGACCCAATGGGCTTTCAAATTACAGGGTGTTACATTACAGGTATCATAATACAGTGTCAAAATACGGGGTGTCACAACAGATGTGTCACAATAGGGTGTCACAATAGAGGTTGCAACAATACAGGTGCCACAATACAGAATATTGCAATAGAGTGTCAAATTACATAGTGTGACAATACAGGGTGTCACAATACATTTTTCACAATAATGTGTCACAACGCGGAGCGTCACTGTACAGCGTGTCACAACACAGTGTATCACAGCACTGGTTGTCACAAAACAATGTCCCTATAGAGTGTCAAAATACAGGAAGTAACAATTCAGGTGTCATAATAGTGTCACAATTCATAATATCACAATAGCGTGTCACACTAGAGCGTATAACAATACAGTATTTTAAAATACATAATGCCACAATAGAAGTATTCAATTTTAAGGCAATAATTTTTAAACATTCAGTATATAACACAAATGACAGCTTCAAGTTTCAAAGCTCAAAGAATAAGTTGTTTTGGTCACGTACAAATGTTGGCAGATACCAGAACAGTTAAGAAGATATTTAATTGCAAACCTTATCCAAAAGATCACAAGGAAGTCCCAAGTACTGATGGGAGGATAACAACACAGGATATCTGTCAAATGAAGATCAAAAACTGGATTGTTTGCGTCCAGGATCGAGGGAAGTGGAAAGAGGTCGTTGAGAAGGCCAAAAGTTTCAACAAGGAAGTTCAGCGCCTTGAAGAAGAAGAACAACAACAACAACAAAAACAAGAAGGAAAAGAAGAAGAAGAAGAAATAGAACACGAAGAAGAAGAAGAAGAAGAAGAAGAAGAAAGAAAGAAGAAGAAGAAGAAGAAGAAGAAGAAGAAGAAGAAGAAGAAGGAGAGGAAGATGAAGAAGAAGAATGAGAAGGAGAAGAATAAGAAGTAGAAGAAGAAGAAGAAAAAGATAAAGAAAAAGGAGAAAGAGAAGAAAAAGAAGAAGATATCTGCAAGTTTCAAGGCTCAAAGACAAGTTGGTTTGGTAACGTACAAAGGATACCAGAACAGTTCAGAAGATATTTAATTGGAAAACTCTAACCAAAAGATCTCAAGGAAGACCCAAGTATAGATAGAAGGATAACGTGAAACAGGATATTTGCCAAATGAAGACAAAAATTGGATAGAATGCGTCCGGGATCGAGGGAAGTGGAAAGAGTTCGTTGAGAAGGCCGAAAATTTGAAAAAGGAAGTTCAGCGCCTGGAAGAACAAGAGGAAGAAGAAGAAGAAGAAGAAGAAGAAGAAGAAGAAGAAGAAGAAAAAGAAGAAGAAGAAGAAGAAGAAGGGAAGAAATAAGAAGTAGAAGAAGGAGAAGAAGAAGTAGAAAAAGAAGAAGAAAAGAAGAATAAGAAGACAAAAAAGAAGAAGAAATAAAAGGAGAAGAAGACAAAGGAAAAGTAGAAGAAGAAAAAGTAAAAGAAGGAAAAAAAGAAGAAAAAGAAAAGGAAGTAGAAGTTGATGATGATGATAATGAAGAAGAAGAAGAAGAAGAAGAAGAAGAAGAAGAAGAAGAAGAAGAAGATAGCTGCAAGTTTCAAGGCTCAAAGACAAGTTGATTTGGTCATGTACAGAGGATTTCAGATACCAGAACAATTAAGAAGATATTTAATTGCAAAACTTCTAACCAAAAGATCACAAGGAAGACCCAAGAACAGATGGGAGGATAACAACACACAGGATATCTGTCAAATAGAGGTCAAAACTGGATAAATTGCGTCCAGGATCGAGGGAAGTGGACAGAGGTCGTTGAGAAGGCCAAATGTTTCAACAAGGAAGTTCAGGGTCTGAAAGAACAAGAAGAAGAAGAAGAAGACAAAGAAAAAGAAGAAGAAGAAGACAAAGAAGAAGAAAAAGAAAAGACAAAGAAGAAGAAGTAAAAGAAGAAGACAAAGAAGAAGAAGAAGAAAAAGAAGAAAAAAAGAAAAAGAAAAAGAAAAAGAAAAAGAAAAAGAAAAAGAAGATGAAGAAGAAAAAGAAAAAGAAAAAGAAAAAGAAAAAGAAAAAGAAGAAAAGAAGAAAAAAAGATGAAGAAGAAGATGAAGAAGAAGAAGATGAAGATGAAGAAGAAGAAGAAGAAGGAAAAGAAAAAGAAGAAAAAGAAGAAAGAAGAAAAAAAAGAAGAAGAAAAAAGACAAAGAAGAAGAAAAATGGAAGAAGAAGTAAAAGAAGAAGACAAAGAAGAAGAAGAGATAAAAAAGAAGAAGAAGTAAAAGAAAAAGAAGAAAAAGAAGAAGAAGGAGAAGAAGAAGAAGAAGAAGAAGAAGAAGAAGACAAAGAAGAAGAAGAAGAAGAAGAAGAAGAAGAAGAAGAAGAAGAAGAAAGGGAAGAAGAAGAAGGGAAGGCAAAGAAGGAGAAGAAAAAGAAAAAGAAGAAGAAAAAGAACAAGACGATGAGGAAGATTATGAAGAAGAAGAAGAAGAAGAAGAAGCACGAAAAGAAGAATAAGACAAAGAAGAAGAAGAAGAATAAAAAAGAAAAGATGAAGAAGAAGAAGACAAAGAAGAAAAAGAAGAAGAAGAAAGAAAAGAAGAAGAGGACGAAGAAAAAGACGAAGAAGAAGAAGAGGAAGAAGAAAAAAGAAGACAACGAAGAAGAAGAAGAAGAAGAAGAAGGAGGAGAAAAAGAAGAAGAAAACAAAGAAGAAGAAGAAAAAGAAGATAAAGAAGAGAAGAAGAAGTAGAAGAAGAAGAAGAAGAAGAAGAAGAAGAAGAAGAAGAAGAAGAAGAGGAAGAAGAAGAAGAAGAAGATGATGATGATGATAATGATGATGCTGATGATGATGATGATGAAGGTGATGATGATGATGATGATGATGATGATGATGATGATGATAAATAAGAAGAAGAAGAAGAAGAAGAAAAAGACAAAGAAGGAGAAGAAGAACCTGCAAGCTTCAAGGCTCAAAGGCAAGTAGATTTGGTCATGCACAGAGGATGTCAGATACCAGAACAGTTAAGAAGATATTTAATTGCAAACCTCTAACGAAAAGATCACAAGGAAGTCCCAAGTACAGATGGGAAAATAACATTACACAGGACATCTGCCAAATGAAAATCAAAAACTGGATAGCCAGGATCGAGGGAAGTGGAAAGAGGCCGTTGAGAAGGCCAAAACTTTCAACTAGGAAGTACAGGCTCTTGAAGAAGAAGAAGAAGAAGAAGAAGAAGGAGAAGAAGAAAAAACAAAGAAGAAGAAGACAAAAAAGAAGAATAAGGAAAGACAAAGAAGGAGAAGAAGAAGTAAAAGAAGAAGAAGTCAAAGAAGAAGAAAAAGAAATTGAAGAAGAAAAGAAGAAGAAGGAAAAGAAGAAAAAGAAAAAGAAGAAGAAGAAAAAAGAAGACGAAAAAGAAGGAGAAAAAAGACAAAGAAGAAGGAGAAGTAGAAGAAGATGATGATGATAAAGAAGAAGAAGAAGAAGATGATGATGATGATGATGAAGAAGAAGAAGAAGAAGAAGAAAGAAGAAGAAGAAGAAGAAGAAGAAGAAGAAGAAGAAGAAGAAGAAGAAGAAGAAGAAGAAGAAGAAGAAGAAGAAGATAGATGCTTGTTTTAAAGCTGAAAGTCTAAGTAGGTTTGATCATGTACAAAAGGTGCCATATAAAAAGCAGTTAGGAAGAAATATAATTGCAAACCTCTAACCAAAAGATCACAAGGAAGTCCCCAGTACAGATGGGAGGATAACAACACAGGATATCTGTCAAATGAAGTTCAAAAACTGGATAGCCTGCGTCCAGGATCGAGGGAAGTGGAAAGAGTTCGCTGAGAAGGCCAAAACTTTCAAATAGGAAGTTCAGCGGCTGAATGAAGAAGAAGAAGAAGAAGAAGAAGAAGAAGAAGAAGAAGATAACTGCAATTTTGGAGCACGAAGTAACTTTGTTTTAGCACACAACACGATAATCGCATGAGCGTCATAAAACTGCATGATAACAAAACCTCTCAAATCGGCCACGATTAGAATAGTATACTCCGCCACAGAGTGACAGAAATACATGTTGAAGCGTCTATTTTGGCTGTCACTGGGACAAATAAAATTTGAAGGTCTTCAAAATAAGGTGTTGAGGGAGATAATTGTCCCTGAGTGAGAAGAAAAAATATGAGTACGGTGGAAACGTCATATTGATGAGTTTCGCTATTTATACTGGTTAGCAAATATCATTCAGGTGATCAATCCAGGGAGGTGATATGCACTGAGAACGTGGAATTCATGGAATATAAAAGAAGTACTCACAAAAGTTTGAGAGAGAAGCCAAAGGCAATAGAAAAACTTTAAATTCCTATGTACAGGTTCCGGCAAAAAAAACCTGACGATTATTATGTTAAAATAAAATGTAAAACTTTCCTGAACCTGAAATGGATGTGACCTACTGGTGGAGCCTTATGCAAAATAAACTATATACACTCGGTAACCCTATGTATATGATTTGCAGTAACTCCATATTTTAAAGCCCTGTGGGTACTAAACTCACCGTCAGCTATACCACCGAAAACTCCACAATTTTTTCATGTTATTTAATTATTTACCGTCCCACAATAAATATGTACTGCGGTGGCAAACTGCGGGTTTTACTACAAGCACGGGGTGTTCTCTGTGAGGTGCGAACTGAATGTCATGTAGACTTGCTAGTCTTCAAAGCGTCAATGTCACTCGCACCTCCTCCATTGTAATAACTCCCTGATATCCGACTGGAAGAAACAATACCAACAAAACGCAATGTTAGGGTTTTCGATTGTACAATTTCTTAGAAATCTTATCATGCAGAACTACAATCAATATCCACTACAGATATGACAGTAGTTAAGCCCTTAAATAAAGTCAAAATGTTTGTAGGAAGTTCAAATCTGATCAGCGACATTATGTGTAGGTCAACTGTGTAAATCCCGTGACAGATTACCCTTTTCTGTGTGACACGTGGTGAGTTTAGTAGCACAAAACATATAGGCATGGAATATACTAGCGTTGTATTTCTGTTACCACTCTTTTTTGTGCATCTTTACAACAATAAATTAAATTGTTTTGATATATTATGTTGCTAAACAATTCAACGGTACCTTACGAACAGATCGAGTGCCACCAGATGACCTCACAGACCACAAGTAATGGTGTCATTTTCTTTAATTTAAATTCAAACGTAATCAATACTTCCTTTCCACACTCTATGTCAAAGACTATAGCTGTTGATGAATGCGATAATTTATCGAAAGCGCCCAAAAGTTCACAGATTTTGCAATTCTGAACACCTGCTTTATCGGGCTTCTGTGACGTTTGAGGAGATGCCTGCGAAAGCGTCCTTTTCTCGACAGGTAAACAGACCTTCTTCCTTACCGACCGATCTCAACCAAACAGACAACATTAATTAGCGCTGGCGTGCAATGTTTAAAGCCCTTGCATTCGATTCAGATATAACGTCTCCTAGCAATGAAATGCCACCAATGCAACAACAGCGCCGCCATGCGGAAAACATTTCCAAATTGTCAGGCTGTTAGGATAGCTGAGGAGGTATAAACAGAACATAGGAAGAACTGCGCAGAAACCAGGCGGTACATTTAAATTGCCTTGCGTACCGTAAAAGTAGTGTCGTCTGTACCTACGGGTACGGCGGGCCTGTCGCTGAATTTAACCACACAGCGCTCTGTTGAGATGTCCTATAGGGCATAAAGAGTTTCACAAAAACGGAAAATAATTATGAACGGAAACAAATCAAAATTTGAAAAAATAATATCTTAATATATGAAGATATACGTATATCCCTTTAATTTCCGGTGGTTACTATAATTAACGTCATACTTATTATAGAAAATATTATCTAACAAGAATTGTGTTGGGCTTCCATATGAATCGCACAAAGTTACGTTCGGCAGTTTAAAATATTACGTTATAAACGGAATGTGATGTGGAAAAAGAACCTGAAAATGAAATCAGTGTGACCTACCAGTGGATCCTAAAGTAAATTAAAATATTGATACACTCAGTGAGCCTATGTACATGATTGGCAGTAACACAATATTTTAGAGCCCTGTCGATACTAAACGCAGGTTCCGGTATAAAATCGAATACTCCATGTTTTTTTCGTGTTATTTAATTATTCCCTTTCCCATAATAAACAACCGCTAACATATTCCCTGTTTTGCAGAACGTGGACTTTATTTCAAGCACTATGTATTCTCCGTGAGGTAAGAACTGAATATCATGTAGACTTGCTAGTCTTCAATGCTTCAATGATACTCGCACCTCCTCCATCCTATTAACTCCCTGATATCAGACCGGAAACAACAATACCAATAAAAGGCATTGTTAAGGGTTTCCATTGATTACGAGTAGTTTCTTTATAAATCCTATCATAAAGAAAAGCAGTCAAATTCTACGACATATATGACCGCAGTTAAGCCTTTGAATACAGTCAAAGAGTTTGTACGAGGCGCACAGCTGCTCAGCGACATTACGTGTAGGTCAACAGTGTACATCCCGTGACCGTCCTCACTTTATTGTGTGACCCGTGGAGCGTTTAGTAGTACAAAACATATAGGCATGGAACAGTTGTTGTGTTATCCTTGAGTGTCTTGTGACGTCAATAGCTTGCATCACATGACCAGTATCACTCCTAACAAAATGGCCGACAACGATATGTCGTTTCGCCAGCGTGCTGTCATCGAATTTCTTGTTAAAGAGGAAATACCTGCTGCAGAAATTCACCAGAGACTGCAGCGTGCTTATGGAAGTGTGTGCATGGGTGCGAGCAGTGTTCTAAGATGGGTAAAACATTTTAAAGATGGGAACACGATCATTCACGAAAGTGTCGTTTCTGTCAACACTGTTTATTTTTTCCTTTCTTTCAACTCCCTTGTGAATTGTTTTGATATTTTATGTCGCTAAACAGTTCAATGGGAACCTGAAACAGATCTAGGGTCACCAGATGCCCTCCCCAGGCCAAAAGTAATAGCGCGATGTGACATTATCTATAATTTAAATTCAAACATATCCATTACAACAATTTCACACACTACGCCACGGATTACAGCTATTGATGAACGTCATAAATTATCGAAAGCACCCAAAACTTCACAGATGTTGCTATTTTGAACCCCTGTTATATCCAGCAGTTATGATGTTCGATGAGGTACACATGCCACTAACCCCCTGAAGACAAAAGACAAACTGCAGCACATTTAATTCTTATCTCACAGAGATGCATGTGAATAGGTGTTTTGTTCGACAGGTAAAGAGACATGCTTCCTTACCGACAGTTCGCACCCAAACAGATATAATTATGTGGCGCACGTGTGAGAAGCTGGAAGACTTCGCCTTTCATATGAGAATAATTTCTCACAGCAATGCTTTTGGAAGCGTCGCAACAACAACAGCGACGACTAGCGGACAAAACAACGTAGACATTCCTAAGGGATTAGAATGTCAGGATAGCTGAGGAGGTATAAACAGTACGTACGTAGAACCGCCCAAATACCCGGGCGGTACATATGAAATTTAGAAAATCATGTCGGCTTACAGAACAAAGCATGAATGTAGTGTTGTCCGTGCCTTCGGGTACGGTTGGTCTTGTGGGGTACGAACTGAATGTCGTATAGTCTTGCTAGGCTTCCAAGCGTCAATGTCACCTGCAGCTGCCTCATTGTAATAACTCCCTGATACCAGACCGGAAACAACAATACCAACAAAACGAATTCTTAGGTTTTTAGATTTTTCAGTTTCTTATAAATCTGATCATACAGAACCGCAGTCAATATCCACTACAGATATGACGGTAGTTATGCCCGTAAATAAAGTCATTAATTTTGCACGAAGATCACAGCTGCTCAGCGACATTACGTGTGGGTCAACTGTGTACATCCCGTGACCGTCCACCATTTATTGTATGACTCGTGGAGTGTTTAGTAGCCCAAAACAAATAGGTATGGAGTATATTTGATTTACATTTCTGTGAACACTATTTGTTGTGCATCCTTACAAGACTCGTGTCTTTTTGTTAAACAGTTCAACGACAACTTACGAATGGATCGAATGCCACCAGATGCAATTCCAAGATCACAAGTAATGGCGCGATAAGACATTTTCTTTAGTTTAAATTCAAACATAAACAATACAAAAATTCCACACTCTATGCCACGGAATACAGCTGTTGATGAATGCGATAACTTCTCGTGAGCGCCCAAAAATCTCACAGATGTCGATATTTTGTACCCCTGTTTTATCCGGCAGTTATGATGTTTGAGGAGGTACACATGCCACTAACCCTCTGAAGACAAAAGACAATCTACAGCACATTTATTTCTTATGTCGCAGAGTTGCATGCGAATAGGTGGTTTGCTCTACTGGTAAAGAGATCTTTATCATTACCGACCGCTTTCAACAACACAAATAATGTGAACTGGCGCAGGCGTGTAAAGTTTCAAGTCCTCGTATTCTAGTCGGATAACATCTCACAGAAACGCAATGGCAACAACGCAACAACAGCGCCGTCATGTGGAAAAAATATTTTGTCATGATAATTAATTATTCACCACAAAACAGGGTGTCACAAATGTGGGTACCACAACACAGGGTGTCACAACACAGGATGTAACAAAACAGGGTGTCTCAAATAGGTTACCAAAACTCAACGTGTAACAACAAAGGATGTTACAACAAAGGGTTTCACAACACAGGTTGCCACAACACAGACTATCGCAACAGTGGGTGTCACAACACAGGGTGTTACAAAAAAGGCTGACATAACAGAGGGTGCTACAACACAGGGTGCAACAACACAGGATGTCACAACAGATGTGCCACAACAGAGGTTGCCACAATAAAGGGTTTAAAAGTACAGGGAGCCACAACACGTGGTGCCTCAACAGCGGGTGTCAGAACACTGGCTGTCACAACAAAGTGTCTAAACACAGCTTGTCTTACCACCGGTTATCACAACAGAGGAAGACAATTAAGAGGGTACTACAACACAAGGTGTCAAACACAGGGTGTTAGAATTTAGTGTCGCAACACAGGGTGTCACAACATTGGTTTTCACAAAACAAAGTGTCACAACACACTGTGTCACAACAATATGTCAAAACACAGGTTGTTAAAACACAGGGTTTCACGACAGATGGTGCCACAACAGTGGGTGTTACAACTCAGGGTCTCACATCACAGGGTGTTATAACAAATGGTCACACATATATGGTGACACAACACAGGATTTCACAACACATAATGTCCCAAAAGAAAATGTCGCAACACAGTTTCTCACAACAGAGGATGCCAAAAGTGTGGGTGCCACAACATAGGGTTACACATCACAGGGTGTCACAAGACAGGGTGACAAATAAAGGTGCCACAACACAGGGTGTCACAACACAGAATTTCACAACACAGAATATCACAAAACAGGATGCCACAACAAAGGGTGTCACAACACATTGTATCCCAACACAGAGTTTCACAAAAGAGTGTAACACAACACATGGTGTCACAACAAAAGGTGTCAAAACACATGGAAACACAACACACGGTGTCACAACACAGGGTGTCAAAAAGGGGGACCAGAACTCAGGGTGTCAAAACAAAGGATGTCACAACACAGGATGTCATAGCAAAGGGTGTCACAAAAAACGGTGTCACAAAAGTGGGTAACACCACAAAGGGTGACACAACAAATGTTTCAAAAGGCAGTGTGTCACAACAAAAAGTGTCACAACACAGGTTGACACAAAAGAAAGTACTAAATTCTGTATCACAACACAGGATGTCACAACACAGGGTGACAAAACACAGAATGTCACAAAAGAGTGTAACACAACAAAGGGTGTCACAACAGAGGATGTTATTAAACAGGATGACACAGCCCATTGTGACACAACACAGAGTAACAAAAAAGAGGATGTCACAACACAGGGTGTAAAACACGGAGTGTTGAAACACAGGTTGTCAAAACAAAGGGTGCAACAACAAAAGGTGTCACAAAAGAGGGTGACACAACACAGGCTGCAAAAATAAAGAGTGTCAAATCGAAGGTTGCCACAACACGGAGTGTCACAACAGAAGGTATCACAACAGAGGTTGTCAAAACAAAGTGTCAAAACACAGGTTGTCACACCAAAGTGTGTCACAAAAATGGGTGCCACAAACAGGGTACCAAAACACGGGGTGTCACAACATACGATGTCACAACATAGTGTCACAACACAGGGTGTAACAACACAGAGTGTCACACAAAGGTTGCCACAACACAGGGTGTTAGAACACAGGGTATCACTACACAGGTTTTCACAACTCAGGGTGGCACAACAGAGGGTGTCATAAAAGAGGATGCTATAACACAGGGTGTCGGAACAGATGTTTTCACAGCACAGAGTGTCTCAACAAAGTGTCTAAACACACGTTGACACAACATAGGGTGTCACAATGCAGAGTGAAACAAAAACGTGTCACAGCACAGGGTGTAACAATACAAAATGTCACAATACAGAATGAAACAAACCCACTATGTCACAACAGAGGACTTCGCAAAATAATGTGTCACAACTTCCCATGTCACTACAAAGGATGTCAGAACAATTGGTATCACAAGACAGGGTTTCACAACATAGTGTGTCAAAAGACAGGGTGTCACAATACAGGGTGTCTCAACACAGGGTACCACAGCAGAGAGTGTCACTATACAGTTTGTCACAAAAGAGCGTGTCACATCAAAGATGATACAATATAAGCTCTCACAACAGGGGTGACACAAGACAAGATGCAAAAACACAGGGTGTCACAACAGAGGGTGCCAGAGCAGTGGATTTCACAACACAGGGTTTCACATCACAGGGTGTCACAAAAGATGGTGCCAAAACACAGAGTGCCACCACACAGAATGACACAACACAGGTTATCACAACACAGGATGACACAACACAGGGTGTCACAACAAAAGGTGTCACAACAGAGAGTTCCAGAATACAGGGTGTCACAACACAACATACCACAATACAGGATGTCACAAAACAAGGTGTCACAACACATGTCATAACGCACGGTGTCACAAAGAGGGCGCAACAACTCAGTGTGCCAAAAAATATAATTTCAAAACACAGGATGTCACAAGACAGGGTGTCACAACACAGGCAACTACATCACAAGATTTCGCAACTATGGATGTCACAACACAGGATATCATAGCACAAGACGTCCCAACACAGGATGTCACAACAAAGGGTGTCACAACACAGGGTGTCACAACACTGGGTGTCAGAACACAGGGTGTCACACCGCAGGGTGTCACAACACAGGGTGTCACAACACAGGGTGTCATAACACAGGTTGTTACGAAACAGGGTACCAAAACACAGTGTCACAAGTGATGTCACAACACAGGATGCCTGATTAGGGTATCACAACAGAAGGAACCACAACATATGGTGTCACAACAAAGGATGTCGCATGACAGGGTGTCACAGAAAAGGATAAAACAACACAGGGTGCCAGAACACAGACTGTCGCAACACAGTGTCACAAAACAAGATGTTACAAAAGAGGCTAACACAACACAGGGTGTCACAACACAGGGTGTCACAACACAGGATGTCACAACAGAGGGTGTCACACCACAGGTTGCCACTACACAGATTGTCACAACAGGTTGTGTCAAACAAAGTGTGTTGCTACACACGGTGACACAACAGAGGGTGTCACAACAAAGGGTGAAACAACACAGGGTGTCATAACATAGGTTGCCACTACACAGGGTGCCAAAACATAGAGGACCACATCGAAGGGTGTTAAAAACAGTATGCCAAAACACGAGGTCTCCAAACTGAAAGTGTAACAACACAGGGTGTCACAACAACCTGTCAAAACACAAGTTGTAAGAACAGAGGCTGTCACAAAAGAGGATGCCACAAAACCAGGTGCTACAAAACGG
>Ga0268261_10000371_pt1 | contig 27760 bp, 23 predicted proteins | sample TergutNc150P1_FD_190353 | JGI IMG/M metagenome (GOLD analysis project Ga0268261, IMG submission 190353) | Nasutitermes corniger P1 segment gut microbial community from laboratory colony in Florida, USA - Nc150 P1 (SPAdes) (version 2) | ecosystem: Host-associated > Arthropoda: Insects >... | reverse complement strand
CAGTATGCCATACTTTGTAATTTTGCTTGGGTTATACACACGAAATCGCAAACGACCCCGCCAACCAAGCATACCTTCATCAAGAGAAATTTCCCTATCTGGTATATAATTAGTTCTGAAATTATTTACAATGTCCAAAATTGTACGGAATTTGTACAAAGAATCTTCATTTGTTCCTGCTGCATTGTAGTCATTGAAGTGAAGGTACCTTTGGATAAGTTGAAATCTGTTCCTAGACATTGTCTTTGAAAATAATGAAGCCCGAAAAATTTCTCTCGTTGACCAGTACAATTCTAATTTTGGTTTTGAGACTATGCCAGTTAGAAAAATCAAACCAAGGATTTTTTTCATTTAGATTATTGTTACTGGTTTCCATTCTCCACTACGTGCATATTTTGTAACGGGGCGAGGCATCTTCTCGATCTGTTGTTGTGCATATAAATTTGTCTGGTCAACTGTTTCAATGAGTTCAGGAAGAATATAATGGTCAAAATAACTCATCACATCTGCTTCATTTTCAAATGCATATTTCACGCCCGGATTTCCTATGAAAGGTGGTACTCTTGGTTCACGATCATTTTTAGAAAACCCTATATTTGGGGTAACATCTATCTGTGGTTAGGGCTCGGTATTGGAATGTTACTCTCATTATCACTCGCATTTGCACTTTCAGATTCACTCTCTTCACTACTTGAAGATTCGGGAATATTATCTCCATCTGAATCACTGTCATTTAAAATTTCGTTCACCGCTTCAGCTAATTGTTCTTCCGTTCTAAAGCCAATTGTATTTCTTTTCTTAGATGCCATGTTGCATTGAGTAGTATGAACTATCACACACACAGACTTCACTTATAAAGGATTCTTTATAGACTGCAACCAGAGACCGCCCAATCTCCCTCTGAGCGTAAGGATAAACACGGGTTTATTACATTGCAATGTAAGCATAATGAACTATGAAACGGATAAAGATAATGTCAGCTAGATATACTGAAGCTGCTGTATAAGTTTCCCGCCTATAATGGTCACGTAGCTGATATGAGCTGAAAGAGCGGAGCGCGAGCGATTGACAAATTAGAACGACATAGGGTCGTCGCTGGCACTCTTAAGCAGGAATTACTAAAGCGACAGTATGTCGTTTTTGGCAGTGAATGTGTTAAATCAAGATACCTACAACACACACGGCATATAAAGAACAACGACCCACGTTCAGCATATGCATTACATATACTCAACAACAGACACGAATACGGTTACATTAACGATACAATGACACTTCTCAAACCGATCAACAAACCACATTTACTGCTTCCATTTAAACAGATGTACATACAGACACTGTACCACAACAATGAATTAATTCCGGAACAACAACCGAACGAATGTAATCCGTTATTTATATTCCTCCAACACAAACACCTTACATTACATACAACTTGACGCTTAAACAATAACCCGCTCGTCCAACCAGTCCTCCTCTAACCGTCACATAAGACCGTACGTCACAACCTGACGCCTAATCAATAAACCGCTCAACCAACCAGTCCTTCCTCAGCGGTTGCACAAGACAGTCACCAGCAAAAGTAAGCTGTGTAGTTTTAAGACTTCTATTACATTTTCTATAATAACAACAATATTGAACACAATTAACATTTTATACTATCATAATAACCAGACAAAATAGCATTTTTTAAATATAATTTTATATCGAGGCAATATAACCACCACATGAATTATCACGCTCTGTGAACTCAACAGAATTGCAATGTAGCCATACACGGGTTGTTTCTACCTAAAAATCCTAAGTGTTACATCTAATTATAACCAGTTTAACAAATTTTAACATAATAATCTATACAACTCACTTTTACAGAGTGACGATACCAGAGGCTTCGTATGCACAATTTGCGCCGTGGACCACCTGATGATGGGTGGAATGCCTTCGAAACATGTAGAGGATTTTAGTTAATGAAATTTGTGCTAATGAACAAGAAATTGGTGTATCAAGTTGGCAATAATAAAAAAGTCAAGAGTAATAGTTGAGCCACTGAGCTAATGAATAGGCTGTTCGCAATGCAAACATGTTTAGACTTGTGACATGTAAACGTGTAGCTGATAGCAGGCAGACTAATGTCAGGTAGTTCAGGGCAACCTAGCTGAGTAATATCAATAACTGTACGGCCAATAAAACCACTAATAAAGATTGTTTTCTGAGTTCCAAAGGAATAAATTGCAACAGCAGACGATGCTTCGCGATGTAGCACATTTCCCACCTCCGAATATGGAACATCGCCATCATTCCAGTTACACCCATTGTCAATAGGTTATTCATCCTAGCGTTAAACATAGGTACTTCTTCCCAAATGTATGGTCTTTTAAAACATATGATGAAATCCTGTTACTGTGTGAGGCGGCAACTGCCAACTCTTTAAGCACGATTCCATTATTCCGCCCTTCCCAGAATGTGATATGAATCACTATGAGTAAAATTTAAGACTGATAAATTTGAATTACCTACCTTTATTTATATCTGTGACTTGCACGACTGCTCCTCTTCCAACCGGCCGCAAGAGGGACACTCTCTAAACTGAGCGCGGAACATGCCCACTACACTGTCATTACAGGTGTAGTGAACAGGTAGAAACATGACGTATGACGTCATGGATTGTCCCCTGGATCTGTGGAGAGCGTAGAGGCAGCAATAGTGTCCGCAGACATTCGAAGTTAGACTCTGTAGTCTGTGACGATTAAATGTCCAAGAAATTCGATGACCCTGTAGGTATTCCATGGTTTCATGCTTGAAAGTTATAGACTTTACGAATCAAAATATTCGGCGTACCCGGGGTCAGAAAAACAAGCAGCTACCCAATGCGATACGGGCATATAATGCTTATAAAAGTGAATGAAATTATTGAGATTTTTATAAGAGTGAATTATCACTTTCATTGTGTCCAGGGAATTCAGCATACAAAATGCATGTTACAAGTTCGAGGAGTGGTTTTTAAACAGCGCCACAATATGCACATTTCCCTGACGAGGTAAGCTTTTATGCTCCTCAGCAGCATCTCTGTCAGGTGTTAGGTCAAAACGTAGTATGTAGAAACCATTTTTGAATGTTTCCAGTGTAATCATAGGAGCACGATCATCGTGATGAATACCAGTACTCGAAAACAATATTTCGTAAGCTCTTGTAGTTCCGAAGGGTGCAGAGAAATCCATTGTAAAAGGTTATGAACGGTGTTGAACTCCATTTACGTATAACAAGATTTGTCATAACATAATAGTAAAAGTGAAAGGGATTCGTACTGGCAGAGCCAACAAATGCTGCGTTTTTAACTAAAACTATGAGAACATGGTCGGACACATGCCCAAGGAATGCATTATTGATAGACAATTGTTGAGTCCCAGAACGCCCCTAAAGGTTTTGAGCTGATTGTTTAACAGGATAGTGTGCTTTACGCTTTATAGCCAATACATAAGCATGAGGTAAGACGAGAGGGGGTTTCAATTCGACTTGAGCGATAAAGAGAGTAGCGTCTAAAATTTTGATACGCACTTTTGTATCATCGGTAGGTGCCAATAAATAAAAAGCTTCTGGTTTACGAATAAGTTTAATATTCATATGTATACCATTAATCAACATTTTGTCGGAATTGAACAAGCCTGCATGCAGCCGCCCAAACAATTCAACAGTTTGAATATTACCAATGTATTTTAATTGTGTAGTGTAACGATTATTGTCTGAGTTCTTGAGACGGATCGAGATACTAGAGGTTAGACACTAAATGTGTACCAGAAGCGTCAGAACCATAATATAAAAGCTTTTCAAGTTAGGCCTTGTAATGATGTTTGTCTCGTGAAGAGTAACAGCTTTGCCGTTTAACGAGACACTTAGAGAACTAAACATGCAATGCAAAATGTTATCAACTCAGTCTACTCTGACTCTGCACTACTTAGATCTGAGCCATCAGTTTTCACTAGTTTGATGCGTAACAGTAGACGTACAGAACTTGAATCATTGTAGTAATCACTATAACCGAAGCAGTTCAATTCGAACTGAGTAGGGTTGTCGGCTGGCGCTAAAGATTTATATGCAATGGTGTGACTATTTTTATGCTGCGTTTTTAAAAGTGTCAAGCCCCGATTTTAAACACAATATTACTTTTCGTCTATGAAAATATCCTTTACATTTCTACGTTTACTTTGAGACTGAGCCCTTTTAGACTTGCGTTTCTTTTTAAACCAAGGCCAGACCCCGTCATATTTTAATTTTTTGTTCGAGGTTATCTTTTGACACAATAAATCGATTTTTAAAAATATCCCCCACAGGTTGTTCAGACTTTATTAAGCATATCTGTTATTATATTGGAACTTGTTTTTAAAGCTTCTTTTCTCACCGCCTTGGCCCCTGAATACAACAGTGGTTTAACAAAACGAAACAGTCCCCCAAAGAAAGAATCTCTGCCGTTGCCCCTCTGAAACCTAAAATTTGCCTGCAAACAGGACCCACCTCACCGCCACCGCCTCTTTGATTTATATAGTACCATATATATCGACCCATTGTAATTTGTATACTGTTTACTGCACTGAGGACTTGTTTTTGAAGTTTGATGTCACAACACAAGGGATATCACTATCTTCAAATAGCACATCTTCTGCATTTTTGTAACTAAACGAATGGCAATGGACTATATAAACAATAGCTCTATAGGTCTATACAGAGGTTAGTCAAATTTATGATATCCTGTACTCAAAGGAAAGTGTAGAGTCCTTAGACGTTTAACGTAAGAATCACCAGCCAAATTTGGTTTTATAAAATCCGTGTAAACATACACTGGCTTTAGTGTAGTAAAATCAGGGTCGTCTTTTACTGATACGGTTATTTTAGAAGTATCGCAATTAGTAGGTTTCATAATTGTTTCAGCTAAATCTTCAAGTCCATTATATACACGGGCAGGGAAGTGAGATACATCAATATCGATTCTAACAGAATTTTTCCCGTAGCACGAATTAAACAACTGTTTACTTGGTTCTTCTGCATATTTATATAGGTATTCATTAAATATGCGCATAAACGTTTCGTTTTTAGACGGTTCTAACAAATGAGGAATATTTGTGAGATGAAACAGAGATTCATAGTGTTTTACAGGAAAAATGACATCCTGCGAATCTAAACGAATTGTATTGTGCCCGAAACGTTTCTTGTAGCCTTTAGGATACGATATTTCTACTAGTTCTACCTCCCATTCCTTAGGTTCCACCTCGATCCGAGTAGCTAATATTGTTCTATAATTAGCAATTGTGTAGTTTTGAAAATAAAAACAGCAGTTGTCTGATGGTAATGTCACGTAAAAGTGATCCATTATATTTTCTTAATATCGGACCCGTTTACCCAACTGTTAAAGGTGTCCTAATCTTGCCACTTGACGAGATGTTTAATACCGTTTTTATTACGAGTGCGCACTATTTTATCTATTTGAATCTCGGTTTGGAATTATATAGCGACTTTAACAAATTCGTAATTGTAAAACTCGCCTTCAATAAAACGATCCTGCAAGTCTGGATGTTCATAAACTAGTTGTGCGAAGCGCGGAATAACTTTTACAACCCGAAATATTTCTCCTGAAAATGTTTTTCATATCCTTTAGCAAACTTCACCTTCTGCTTAGTTATCCTTATAAGATCTACTTTAAACGTGACAGGTCCGAGAGGAATTTTGGCCCGCAGGCTATTAAACTTTCGACATACAGAGTAAATGTTGGAGGGGTATACTTTGCTCGGGGAATTCCAATGGTGGAATGAACAAAGTTGTTATAACTCGCTAAAAGATCATTTATAACGTCAAATTGCGGTACTTGTTATTCTTAGTGAAATGTTTATACATTTTTGTCATTAGAGTACAAATAAATCGCTCAATAACAACCCCCTTTACATCAGGGTTATGAGTCGTATGAAAACCTACTTTCTGACGTTTTAAGTACTGTTGGATCTTTGCATTTAGAAATTCAGTGCCTTTATCTGATTGTATGGTAATAGGCTTTCTATTTTGAAATAAAGTTGTTAAAGCGGCTGCGACTGAATTGCCAGTCCTGTCCTTTAAAGGTACACTCCAGGCATAACGCGAAAATATCTCTATGAAGTTTAAGAGGAATATGTATTTATAATTGTATATCAACAGAGAACTTCATTCTCAAGGTCTATCTCCCATATATCATCAAAGATGTTTAAAGTATATGGATTTCGAGGAAACCTTTTACGTACAGGTTTAAGCTGAGTGAACGTGTCCTGACTCGACAGCCACTCTTCGACATTGTCTTATTACTTTTAGCGGCCCTTACTAACTTTGTTACTGAACTAAACGCGCTGCATGTTTAGGATTGTAATAAATTTTACCTAGAGACATTACACAGATTCCCAAGTAAATTCTTTCAGTAAACAGTCGCGAAATAAACCGCGTTTGCTTTGATCTTACCTGTGGGACTATAACAAACTCTATGTGCGTTAGACTCTAAGATTATTTGTATATAAGCCTGTCTGTCTTGAAAAGTGACCGCATTTTATCAGGTTTAGACTTGGTTAGCAGTTCCCACAGGCCTTGTGTTGCCTTGTATTTTCTACCATCCACAAACGCGTGTTTATCGTTATATTTAAAACTAGAAAGCCCGATTTTAAATGAACCGTAAGTATCATCTTGGTACACACCAAAAGTAGGTTCGTGTGATAATTTTGATAATAAATGTACTTTGAATGCACTGGCTGAGAATTAGTTTCTAATTCAGACTCTACCTTTTCTAGTTTAATGAAAGGCCCGCTTTTACATTCGCTTCTATTATAGGAATGGGGATAGTTTCCCGTTTTTGTTTTTCAGTTTTTAAGTACGGGTCTTGATGCAAACGAACACGAGTCCATTTATTATAGCTATGATCTTTACTTTTAATCTTTTTACCTGGCGGCGTTAACGGTGATGACACCGCTTTTCCTACAGTTTAGGAGGTACAAAAATCTTACGTTGTAATGCCATTTTAGTTATTTATTACCACAAATTAGTGTTCCTATAAAACCCGAGAAAATACTGGTGAGTTGAGGAACTATAAACCGGCTTTTCTTATTAAAAGTTTTCGTTTAATTTTAAAACTAATCTTTGGGTTTATCAACACCCTAAAAAATTTTTATATTTACTTAATATACTCTTGTCTTCCTTAGTTAATTTATAATTCCCATTCAATGTGTTTATAGCACACTCGACAACAGCTTTAATTATATCGTCATCTGCAGATGTGTGTAAAGCGTGTCTCGTCTGTGGTTTAGCGTCTTTAAGTACATGGAGAAAGTGTAACAGTGACTTTAACCGGTTCATTACCTTCAAGAGCAGCGAAAACTTCGGTATCTTCCCCAGGAAACATTTTTGTTCTAAATCTCAATAGACCGTTAATTGATTGTGTAAAGTCTAAAAACAGATAAGAATTCGGGTCTTTACAAACGTGTAGATATGTCTTATGAAAACTAGAAATGTTTTCGTGGTAGAACTGCCGGGCGAAGTTCACAATTTGAGTCTTGTGTCTGGGGTTATTGAACACAACTATATAGCAGCGTTTCAATGAAATATCACGTGACGATGGACCTTGGTGAAACAAGTTCTATGCAATTAGAACTAGACTGATGTTACGATGATGCGATCCTTTGGTAAATAATTGGCTAACTTTTGTAGAATAGGCAGAGTCCATTAAATCATCCAACGCTGTAAGCGTGGGTACGTTTTCAAGGTTTTCAAAGTCCGGTACGCCTTTAACAAATGTCAAGTTCTTTAGAGGATTCGGGGGTTATTTTCACTGTGACATCACACAATATTTTCAAACACGTCACAAAGCTGCTCCCTCCACTCTAACAGTCTAACAACAAATGTTGATTTACCACAACTACTAGGACATGAAACTATTAAAGGAAATGGATGTTTCAGCTTCAAAGTCACACTATGAAATGAATTACAATGCGTAATGGCACCTCCATTTATACATAAATAAATAAATTACTGATATCCATATGGAGGGAGTCAAAGTTGTCGATTAGCTGGTGCTTCTTAAAGACGACCTTTTACTCTGGTCTCGGGCTCTGACACCAATATGCAACCATGTTTTCTTTTGATTGTACGAGGATTGTGGACATGCACAGGATGCGCGTCTTCCAAAATCATGTTTTTAAAAGCAGTAAAGTTTACAACTTTTGAATTTTCATAATTCAAATTTATACCCCTTACCTTACATTTTGTTGTACGTTTACTACTCGAGGGGCAAATTACAGAAAACGCATAGTTTTTAGGGCCGCCCGAAACAAACTGATCTATGAAGGAACCAGAGCCAAAATCCTCCAACTCATCTATGAGGTCGCCCAGATATTCCCCTGTTGTCACTTTTGGGGGTTAATCTACCTTCTGAACGTAGATCACAGTATTTAACGTAGTAAAGCACAGACTGCCCCAACTTACTCAGATACTCGTATAGTTTGAGCCGAGCTCGGGTTGTTACGTAAGCAGCACCTGCTACGTTAACATTTTCCCTGCGGCAACATTGTCATCGGAATACTTCCAAGAGGCCCATGCTGCATCTTCTTTCGGGAATATGAGGTTTTTAACCTCAGTACCCGGACTTGTCAAAACCTCATAATAATCTTTCACTGAGTTGACAATTGTAGTTTGAGTCTTGTTTTGGTTCTGTGCCGATTTGCACCACATTGAGTTTAATTTTAGTTTAGCCATTGTACGTTGCCCTGCGTTTTTGGAAATTGACTCCTTGTTTAGAGCAATTCCTTCTGCGCGCCGGTAGTCCTGAATATATTTGTCCTTGTCATCTTCGCTATAAACCCAGGATGGTTAGCCGGATGATTATTGTTCCAAATTCAGGAACATTTTGGCGTACTCTGCGAAAGTACCTCTTGAATTGGTGTCTGTCAAAGCATGTTACGTCATACTCCCAAACTTCAAACATGTTCAATAAGCCATAACATATCTACGGCCTTACAGACCTCATCCACTATCCATGTTCAAACTATACACCGCTCCTCATCAGAATATTTGTCGTCCTGGTTCATAGTGTCAGCACAAGCTGAACACAAGGGGAACATCAGTTTGGAGTTGCTTTTATGCGGAAGAACTAGATGATACATTTTCCTAGAAGGTGGAACCTTACATTTCCCTCCCTAATCAAACAGTCAGGGTGACAGCGTGCACCCACGTACATTTTCGGGTGGCCTACAGGAAATTTACCATATTTACAAATGTAGGGGTACAGACTGATGACATACAAATAGTAGTTTTTTCCCATGCTTGACTCTGTAATATGTTTTAGTAGCTTCGGTTCTACCCCCGTACAAGGCATCATGAATATTAATAGGAGCGTTCTTCACATAGGGGTGCGAACAAAGTTCGTTTTCAAGGCCAAGAGTTTCACGCAACAGTTTTCTAAACTCGCAACCCGGATCGAAACAACATTGTAACCAGCGTCTTTGATTTTTGCAACCTCGCCATTGTTTCCTCATACCTGTTCTGTAACGTCTCATCACTGCTGCAAACGGGATTATGTCAATTGGGAATGTCAAAAACAACCTAAATACTGAGACTTCATTCTTCTTTTGACAGTACCCATCAACTTAAACGTTTGGTACCCCTGCCAAATGCACTTTCCGCCCATTTCCTGTATGAATAATGTTTCGAGTCCGCCCCATATACGCCAGCCATTGAAGACCCTCAACAGACTGACGATCCCCCATACGGTAACCCGCTCTCGGGATAATACCTACACTGTTTGATTTCAGGAACATGGTTCGAAAGACTTTATTGCAAATAGACGATATTGTAATAGCCTCTCGAAAGGGATCCATCTTAACAAATTTCAAAAACAAATTTCGAAACGCGCAGCTTCCCTGCCACAATACATTAGTGTCGTGCATGCAGTATGCCAGCAGTTCATCCTTATTACAAAATGCCTGTCCTTTTTGTTCCTCGCACCACACTAAAAATTGGGCGCGCTCATGAACGGACATAAAGTCCGCCCCGTAGTACTTGGGTTCTGGATAGGAACCCACATAATTCAGATTTTTGGCCGTGTTGAAAATGTGGCGGTAGTACCCCTTCTTGTATGTGAGATCGAACGATTTAAGCATGCTTTTTAGACTCACAGGCAAATAATTCAGCGAATCCAGAAACTGAAGATTTTCCAAAGCCATACTAAGAATTTTGCTACCGTCCTTTATCAATTTCGGTTCCCATCTAATTTCCAGAAATCTCCTAAGATGAAACTGTGCTTCGTATCCACGAGATTTGTGAAAAAAGACATAAACCTTGTCACCGAATGGACTAGACAGCCCAAGATAATCGATAAATTTGCCTACGGGATCTTGCCAGAAGGAGTGGACACGCTTTCCACACTGTTCGAATGGACATTAACAACTTCCACGGCTTAACATTTAAATACATCTGCTGAGCACATATGAGGTTAGGAACATGCTCAAAAGACCCATCACGCTTTTCAAGGTCTTGTGTGCTCCCCGTATCAAAGAAAACGTACAAATACTTGTTTCTTAACTTGTTTGATTTCAATGGAGCCACATAGCATAAATGGCCTGAATGTTGTTTCTTATTACAATAAGTACAAAATTTCTTAAAGTATTCAGGTTTCGAATTAAAAGTTACCAAATAAGAACAATTCCGGCATACTTGTCTCCACTGACAGACTAGCTTGCCTTTCACTTTGAGAATTAGATGATTATGGAAACATTTCTCACTGAGAAACCTACTGTTACATGTACCACAAAAACATACTGATCTGTAGTACAGGGTGGCTTAGCAGTACATAGGGAGCAAACTTCGTCACACTTGCGTGTAAAGTCGTACAAACCGTCATAGCCGTTACATATGAACCTCTTTGCCATTCTACTCTTAAGGTTGGTAATTACATTATAGTGCCCAGAGTCCTGATCATATAGGAAGTACAATTTCTTGGCCGAAAGGGAATTTCCACTAAACATGACCCTATTTGCGTACAAACCATCAAACACTATGTTTTTGTAATCCGAAAGGTATTCCTGAAACTGTCGAAGTTCTTCAAGACCTCCGCCATTAGATAAATCCACACCGAAAGCCTTCAAGAGTTCTTCAACAGGCTTATGTAGTCCACACCCATTCCTATGTGATTGAACTTTGGGTCACCATTTACCCCAGCCATAGCAATTATTAGTGCATGAGCCAAACAAAAGAAGGTTGCCTTCACAACAACAATACTCTTTTTAATTGCACTCATGACATCTAATAAGCGCCCCTTTGCCTTAACTCCACCGTTTTCGTTGCCAGCAGGCATTCTAACGTGGTTTAAATGCACTTCCAGACGGTCAGTCAGAGCAAACCTAGAATTACTCTGTATGACTTTCCCAAATACAAACCAAACCACGTCAGGCTTAAACTGGTCACGGCGTTGCAAACTAAGGCCAACTACTTTATCCTTAACATTCTGTGTAGCGGATTCTCAAACCCATCAAATCTTTGCTGGTACTTTATCCACTAGGTAATTAGTAAGTGCAGTAATGCATTCCTTCAGATACGCTGTAGGTTCTTGCTCTTCACCCGAAGACTTAGACTTTGTAAGCAAACTACGCCCGGTCGTGTTAAATTTTGGAAAAGATTTAGAGGTCTCATCCAAAATCATAAATTGTAGATGTTCTGTTGTCTCCGATACCTAACCGTTTCTACTAGAAGGTGCTATTTCCTTCTCATCACCATTTCAACAGGAATAGCCCTCTGTCTATTAAGAAACATCTTCCCCATTTTATATTTTGATTATAGCGGTACCACTTACTTGAACAGTTGCTGTAGAATGCAGGTTGCAACAGTGGTAGTTAATACAGCTGTAGCTGGTGGTTGCTGCACGTGTATCTAATGTAAGAATAAATATGGCTAAATGTTGGCTGCAGCAGTTGTAGTTAGCACAGTTGTAGCTGGTGGCTGCTGTAGGTGCAACTATTGCTGGTACAAGTAGCGCTGGTAGTAAAGCTCTGAACACAATCAAGGCACGATGTAGAATATCCCAGTAGAGTTAAAATGTCTCAATATGTAGTACTTCCTCCAGACATGTTGCAACCTGTTTGTCTTCTTAATTGAATTTAAAATGTCACCTGATTGTTATCTTGATCACCCTTAATGGCTTTTTCCCAGAATCGTTATTCGATTTTATCTAACTTGCATTTCTGCTGGCGCCAACAAGTTCAAGAACGTCTAAAAGTGGTAAACAAACAATTACACTAATGACTGGCCTGGGGTCAACAAACAATTCCCATTACGCTAATGTGTTTTGGCCTAGGGGGTCAATAGACTTCTAAGTGGTTTGTGATGTTATCTGTGTAAAGGAATTTTAATGGACTTACCCTGGGGGTATGTAAACATAATGCATCTAAGTTCGCAGGATACAGCTCGTTACTCGTCTACGAAAAAAGATACCTCACTCGATTAACTGCTAGCCAAAATTTGAATTACTTATATTTGTAAGATGTAAAATTCTATTTTAATTACCCTTATCACCTGGGATAGGTTCCTTAAAAAAGATATTGTTAAAGCAGCAGGATTCGAACCTGATATCTTTCAATTATGAGTCTGATATCTTACCACGTCTGCCAAATCTTTCTAGTGTCGTATAAAGTTAAAAGTGCTAGCCATATTATAACATAGCGGTCTTACTCAAATAGTAAATTTTTAAGTTAGGTTAGCATTAATTAAAATTACCGTGTTACCACCATTTTGCCGCAAATTGAAAAGGTCTCCTTTGTTTACATCACGTGAAAATTACAAGGTCATTGTTAGGTTTCCAAATAATAAGTGTTAAAATTACCGCTGTATCCACCATTTTGTTTGAAATTCAAATGGCGCTTTTGTTTACATCGGGCCAATGTTAGGTTTCAAAATAATAAGTTAAAGTTAAGTTTAGTCCGGCGCCAAGCTGTCTGAGACTTTGTGTACATCGTGTAATCATTATAAGGTCAATGTTGTTTCAAAATAATAAGTTAAAGTTACGTTCAAAATTGCCGCTCTAGCCGCCATATTACCAAAAATTCAAGATAGCGGTGGCGCCAAGCCGTCTGGACGTTGTTTAAATCGTATGCAGATAATAAGGTCACTGTTAGGTTTCAAAATAATAACAAGTTAAAGTTAGGCTTAGCCCGGTGCCAAGCTGTCTGGGACTTCTGTTTACGTCACGTGACTGCCTGGGGGTAGGGAGGGTTGGTTTCGAAATAATAACAAGTTAAAGTTAGGTTTAGCCTGGCGCCAAGCAGTCTGCTGTCTTTTGTTAATATCACGTGACCGCCGGGGGGCAGGGGAGGGAGGGGAGGGTTAGGTTTGTTTACGTGTGGCATTACAGAGGTCATTAACCCTTACAGAAGTGTAAGCTTACTACTACTGTATTATCCACGTGCAACTCCACGGCCCCTTTCGTTTGTCGTTTCTTTTCCCTAGAGCAAATCAGGCATGGATATTCCCAGTCAGAATGCTGCCATCTGCTTGTGTGATGTATTATGTTCTTGACGCTCAGCTTTGTCTACCCAGTTCGTACGTCATAGAGAACATATTCTATCAACTGTAGCATGTGCTCGACGCTGGACCCGTTTTTTAGTCTCAGCACGTCCCTCACATAAAATCATACCGTGACTCAGGGCACTTAAAAGTGTATATATATTTTGTATACATATTTTATAATGTATATATGTATATATAAATTAATGTTTTTCCTCGCAGAGAAAATTTTGTCTCCTTTACAGACACCGCCTCTTTAGTGTTGATGTTCTTGGATCCGTGCCTCTTAATCTAAATATCATAGAAAGAACCTACAAGATGGAAACGTATAGTAGAATTTAATATTCCAATGTTTCTTAATTGCTCAACATGTTTCAGGCGACAAACCACCTATCATCAGGAGCTCAAAAACTGTAATTGCTGCCTGTGGTTTTACATACTTTTTACCGGTTTCTGCGATGGCTGAATGGGAACTGAGTTCCCTCTCAGCCATCGCAACGACCGGCAACCATAAACGTATTTAAAGTCAAAGACTGCAATTACAGTTCGTGAGCTCCTGATGATGGCTGGTGTCGCCCGAAACATGCTGCGCTATTAAGAAACATTAGAATAATAAATTCTACTACACGGTTGCATCTTGTTGGTTCCTTGCATGGGGCTCTTTAGTGTTCTTACATACGAACGCATACACACTGTATTAAAAATATAAGGTTTATATTTGTTTCAGCAAAACACACAAAAAGGAACAAAAAGCAAATGTAAAAATTACAGAGGAATTACTTTATTGCCCACAACCTACAAACTATTTACAAATATAATAAAAAACTAAATGGACATTTGGAAGAAGAAATGGTAGAGAAAGAGTGTGGTTTTACAAAGGGACGTAGCTGTACCGATGCTATATTCACAGTGCAACAGATAATTGAAAAAAGAAAAGAACACAACTTACCGCTATTTCTTTTATTTATAGATTATGAAAAGACATACGATAACGTCAACAGGGACAAGCTGTGTGAAATGATGGATAATAAAATTCCAAATTATTTACTACGTACCATAAAATGTATCTACAGGAATACGAAGGTTAGAAATGAATTTAATGATAGTATATCTGAATGAATACACATAAACAAAGGAGTAAGACAGGGATGTGGCCTCTCACCGGTATTATTTAACATATACATTAATAAAATTTACAGGAATTCAAAATAGTGATAAAAAAGGGTATACAACTAAATAACAGGATATTAGTAAACACAACACTATATGCAGACGACCAGATTTTAATGGCCACATCAGAATATGACCTACAAACAATGGCATACCACCTGAACCTAATAGCAAGAAAATACAAAATGACCATATCCAGCACAAAAACTAAATTAATGGCAATGTGGGGACCACATACGGAGGGTAAAAATTGTGATAAATGATAATATTATTGAACAAGTAACATATTTTAAATACCTGGGGTACTCTAAATCAGAATTTAAAAGTGATTTAGAAGATAAATTGCAAGCTTATAACAAAATAAACGGAACAATAAGGAGACATTTTGGAAAACAAATGAATAAAGAAACAAACTCAATAATTCAGAACATTACAGCTAAAGCAGCATTGAAATTCGGAAGTGAAGCCTGGGTACTGAAGGAAAGAGAGGAACAACGTTTAGAAGCAGCACAGATGAAATTTTAAGACAACTTCTAGGAATAACAAAACTAGATAAAAAAACCAATTTATTAGGGAAAAACAGGAGCAGAGAATATAGTAAAGGAAATAAAACAGTACCAGGAAAAATGGCTACAACACATACAAAGGATGGACACAAACAGGATACCCAAACAAACACTACAATATAAACCAAAAGGACGAAGACACATAGGACGACCGAGGAAGAGATGGAGGGACCAATTTCATTTTGAGGACACAATGAACAGGAATCAAACCTAATCCTTCCTGAACATGATGATGGTGACGATTTGTTTCAGCAGGTGATATATATAGCTAGTAATTACTACTCGGCTTTATAAAAGATAATAATAAGTTTTAGAGCGCCGTTGTGTAGTTTATCTCGGAGTTTTCCACCTTTCAGTGTTCAAATTATTTATTGCTTAATGAATTTCTTGTGTGTGGAAGAAAAACAAAAACTCTCATGAATATTTCAAGCAAGATGGTTTCAGTGAGAAATAATTAGGAAACGCCTGAAATGATAGAGTAGGGAGGAATGATTTCTCCACCCCCGCCTCCAAAATCTTTACAACATAATTGTTGTTTATTGGCTCAACAGAGAACAAAGATTAGGTATTCCGTCCAAACAGAAAGGATATAATTTAGTCTGGCTGTCGAGCAGTGACATTCGTACGAGTTGCCTTCATGTTTAAATTTCATTGTCTCATAGGGATGCAGCCCCCAACACAATTAAATTGAACGTTGTTTTCGCCAACTTAATACGCTCCCATCTAAACCTCACTGCCCTCCCTAGCGCTAGAGTACACTCAGGTACAAAATTGTATTGACAGGGAGAAACAAAATTACAACTTGAGTATAACTTTTCAGAGAGTATCAAGTAATCGTCCACACAGATTTAGCGATAATACTATAGTCGTCTGAGATGCGACACCGTGTATATATGTGTAGGTTTATTTATAGTTAACAGAAAACTTTGATTTAAGGAGGAACATGCACAATTCAGAAAATTACGTAACGAAGGTCATAGTAATGTACACTGCGTAATACTATCACATTGATTAAAGTGAGGAAAAGTGGACGGTACGTGTAGCATGCTTAGTGCCGGTCAGAAATTCATATATTTTATTCGGGAATTCTAAGGACCTTTTCGGAGACAGATATAAAGTGGTGAAAAATATTTTAGGTAAATATGTTTGACCGTCTGGATTATGTTTATTGGTTTTAAAATACGATCCGTCTTGTGAAGACAGCAGTAATATCATGGGTACTAAAAACCGTGGGATTTTGGTAACAGGTTAGTAAATATAAATCTTTCGAGAAAATCCCCACAACTACAATATGTTTGAAACTATCCTGTAGGTAACTGGTTATTTATGTTTATATTAAAATAATGGAACAATTGGGAAGCTGGAATAGCGTTATCGGCAAATATTTTTAGGACCTAATGTTTTATATGGCTGTAGGTCGTCAACTTTTTAAAAATGCTCTTACCAGTCTAAATAGAGGATATAAGATACACATCGTGTATCAGGAGGAATAGTAAATATTTTAAGAAGTGGTAGTCTGGACTATTCCGAGTAATTAATTTTATATAAACATTTGTCCAATTTTCAATATGTGTGAAGATACATCTCTTTGAATTTGGCGCGTACAGATCAGATTTTTGTCTGTGGGGATGAATAAAAAGCGAATTCTAAAAAGAAAAAGTAAACACAAGAGAGGAATTGGTCGCTCGCATTATGAATAGTGCTGCCCTCGTAAAGCAAGAACGACAAGACAACATCAGAAGAGCTACACGTACTATTGCCAAGAGAGTTGAAAAGTTCATTGAAGTCGATGGTGGGATTTTTGAACACTTACTTTGAACTGTTGTAATTTATTGAAATCATTTACATAACCAATAAATGCAATCAATAAGTCATTTGTCTTTCCTTCGTACCTTTTTAAGGCATTTTATTCGTAATATTCAATACCTTTGTAAGTTTTTTATGCGTGACATTCATACAGCTGTATCTCCACACCCATTGAAAATTGGACACATGTTTTTATGAACATTTTAATCGGAAGAGTCCATACAACCACCATTTAAATATTTACTATTTTTCCTGAAACACCCTGTTTATTTATCTTTGGTGTGATTTCTTTTCCACCAAGTAATTACAATATAGTCTGACTACGAAACATAAATATGGAAAGTAATGTTGTCTAATAATATATGTCGTGTGAAAAATGAAGTATTACGCAGAGTCATGGGAGAAAGGAACTTTCTCCTACAATAAAACGAAAGACTGACCTGATTCGTCATATCTTGCGTAGGAACTACCCTGTAAAACACATTGTTAAAAAAATAGAATGGAAGAGAAAAGGCGGAAGAAGTCGTAGGAGCTATTGGATGCCCTTAAGGGAAAGGGAAGGTAAAAGGATTTGAAAGAGGTCGCACTAGATCGCACTGTAGGAAGAACTCTCTTTGGAAGGGCTATGGACCTGTCTAAGGCAGACTACGGATTTAATGAATAAATCAATCAATCAGTCAATCAATTTTTATACTGGTAGAGTGCCGACTGATTTAACACTAATTATAAACCAAATAGCGATCGAAATAGAATTTCAAAGTGCTACAATCAAAATTTTTAAAGCGGAAAACTCTTATATCTGCAAAGATTTAGTGTTAGTTACAACCAGGGAATTGTATATACTCGTAAAATAAAATACTATATTATAGTAAAATTTTAAACAGTTATTGAGTTTTTTTAGGTTTGTTTATTGAGCCAGAGAGCTTTAAATATTACACATGTCTACTTAAAAGTGACAATCTTATATTGTGTTTAAGAGATACACGCAGAACTGTGGGAGAACTGCTGAGTTACTTTTCTCTTGTAGGATTGGACGTCCTTCACTTTCGACCGCCATATGGGTTTTCTGTCGAGAAGTAAAAGAAACGAAAGCGAGTGTGCTTAGGTGCTTGACAGTAACTGAACACAGGATAGTGTGCTTGAGTATTTTACATACATTTCTACCAATGGCCTTCGACTTTGTCGGAATATGAAGTGGATATTTTTAGCATTGTAAAGAAGAAATTATAAATTAGTCGTAAGTTGAGTTCTACTCTCTTACTGTTACGCAGCAAATAATGGTAATTCCTTACCGAAGTTTTGGGACAACCTGTTGGTTCACCTTCAAGGGCCAAAAAATCCTTCCTTGGGTTTCCTTTTCTCCTTCCTTACTTCTTTCATTCCTTCTTGAATTTCTTGACCCTATAGAATGGTGCGGATAAGTTGTCAAGGAATGTCGGCAAGGAATTACCACTACGTTGCCTAATATCGCAGAAGAGCGCAAATCTCATCTATATCCCTGCGGAAATCTGAAATCAGCTATAGTCTTGTGTTGTTATTTTTAATTGGAAAACGTTTGGCCTTGTTTTGAAGAGACAGTTCACAGATGATATTCTGGAGAGAAATTCTTTCCTGCACAAATTGTTCATTAGTCATTAGCTTTTCGCTCTCACTAAAGATTCTTTGAATATGCATGAGATAAATAATGATCATATTATAAAAATCGGTTTTGACATAATATAGTAAAAACTAATGCCCTAAGGGTATTCATGCATATCTTTAAATAAAACTTGACGTAGGTACCTCTAAACATTCTTAGTCTCAGTTGCAAGTACTCTAAATGAAAACAGAATATAAACGTGCTACTTATCTCAGAATTTAGTTTGCTCATTATCTGCTATTCAAATAACTGTTATATTGTTGCGAATTAAGTACTTTTTGAACGCCACATATAGAAATACAGGAGTGAAAAAAGGAGCGTGTTGGCGAAAAATATGGATGTCTTTGGAGGAGAGATATCAATCCTACCAAGGTATTTCCTGCTCATATAGCCCATTTTACTCACATCCGACTTAAATAGCAGGCAAAAGTATTGTAAGTGGTCTATATATTAATATTGGTCTATATATGAAATATATTGTATATATACGAGTATATTATATTATGTATCAGTGATGCAGTAACGTCAATGGGAAGACAGGCACAAACACTTCATCAATGATTGGACGTGTGTAAATATTAAAACTCTCAATTTAATTTGGGGAAATAAACCTGAAAGGCTCTAAAGTGGAAAATTCGTTGGTTTTCAACTGTACTACAAGCGCATAATAATGAGAAATTCTAAAGGGGATCTTGTTGTGTTGTATTTCAGTGCTCACACTCAGTGAAGGTAGCAGTTACGAAGAAATTCAGCCCTGCTTCGTTGTCTGTCCTAGAATTTGTGAACCACGGTTGTCTCATGAGGATGCAAATTTAACACTTTACGTTATTTGCGTTTCCTGCTGATGACGCAGGTACACCCATTTGCCGTGCAAGTCGAGCCAGTAATTTTCGCTGTCTCCAATCTAACACAAGTTTCATCCAATTTTTCCTACGTAAGCGCGTCTGCGTCTTGTCTCATTGTCTACGATGGAGCCTGTTCCTCGAAAACATTCTTACGTCAATGTAAATTATTGCCCTGTTTGGAACAGGCGCTACGGAAATACCTCATCGGAATTTAAGACAGCGTTTCTTGTAGGAATTTTACTTTAACCCATTGGCATACTACTTTTTATAACACATGGCGCACCTATAAATACTAATTTTTAGGTGAAAATGACAATTTTGCACATTTATATTTTATTGATGCAAAATTAATTTTTATTGACTTCAATACATGACCCTGTTGTGCTGTGATGTTGGGTTGTTCTCTGAATTGCGTCTCACAGCTGGCTGTGTATTAATGGACCTAGCGGGCCCGGCCGTCTCAGGGACGTTTGTGTATGCCTTTGGGTTAACGAATGTGTCATACAAAATTTTATCCAAAATGGTAGAAGACAGCATTCAATACCAAACAAGTCAGGCAATGCAAGTAAAATATGACAAGGAGGCGGGTTCGTGCAAACATTGTTGCGTGGAAAAGAAGTCAGTATTAATTTAATGTTTATGGCTCCGTGCATCGTAATAATATTCTAGTATATAATTCCAAATAGATGCACGTCACAGAGTTTATTTAATCTGACAACTGCTCTACATGTTTCGGGCAACACTATTACCCATCTTCAGGAGCACAAAACAACTGTAACTACAGCATCTGGTAACCGTTACACTGTAATAGATAGAGTTAAATTTACTGATAAAGAGTACTGATAGACTAGATTAAAAATTTAAAATTTTAAAATTTTAATCTAGTCTATCGGCACTCTTTACCAGTAAATTTACCTCTATTACAGTGGAACGGTTACAAGATGTTGTAGTTACAGTTGTTTTGTGATCCTGAAGATGGGTGATAGTGATGCCCGAAACCTGCAGAGCAGTTGTCAGTTTAAATAAACTGTGACTTGGCAATCTAGTTGGAATTATATACTAGAAAACAATAAATATTACATATCTTGAGTGTGTGTTTGTAGCCTTAGGCATCCAGCATGCAATGCGCATGCGCCATATTGTCATATGTGGCCTGCCTGGCTGCGCAATATTTTTCCACGTTATCTCATAAAACGATTGTCTGCACTTAAAGTGCCCATTGTTCTTGTCCGAATTAAATGAAAGTTAAATTTTCTCGACAGATTTTCGAAAAATTCTTAGATTACAAATTTCATGAAAATCTATCTAGTGGCAGTCGAGTTGATCCATGCGGACAGACGGACAGACATGACGACGCTAATAGTTGCTTTTCGCAATTTTTCAAGCGCGTCTAACAAATGGAAGAAAAATGTGGCAAGAATGGAATCATATCTTCTCCCACTATTCGCCTTCCAGTATCATCCGAGGGAAACCCTTTATTTGGGAAGACCTAAACAAGGATGGAAATGCCGCAAGTATCTTCAAGATCTACAGAAGCAAATCTTATTGGATTTAAGACCATAAATGTATATTATTATTATTATTATTATTATTATTATTAATTTTACAAAAACACGCGTTTGTCCGGTTCGTTCCGTATGGAGGCTGCAGGTGATTTGTAAGACCTCGAAATATTTGAGATAAGCAACTTGGGAACGAGCAGTTATGTGGGTTTTTGTAACGTAAATGACGTATTATTGCAACAATACATTCGTTTGCAGCTTCTGGAGGATCCATGAGTTTATCTCTGACAAAGGGTCTATGTATCTTAGCATTTGTATCTATCTTTGAGTAGTAAAGTAAGATGGCGTAATTCGTTGTGTTTTATTACGAATCCTTAACATCTGGTGCCGAAACGCGGGCAACGACTTCAGTAGCAGTGTTATAGTGAATTTATTGCGCAAGTGACTACGGGGTATTTCTATCTACACGCAGGAAGGAGAATTCACTTCGTGAGGAAGATACCAGACGCTAGCTGTGACGCCTCCACGCCGCAACAACACATTGCTTCACCACGAAGGTGGACCGTATCTTACGCAGTTAAGTGGACAGGACAAAAATCAACATCCAGAGGTTGCTAACATAACACATGTACTACGTCCGCTATTATTATTACAAACATGAAATTTCAATAGACAATAGCGTAGCTTGTAGTAGCTAAAACCTTCTATGCACGCCATCTGTTTTTGCAACGGTGGAACAACTAAGTCACGCTTGCTCAATAGGTCGATACCAGCATTCTCGCGGATACCAAGGCAGTACCACGGAGACTACACTGCGATAGAATTGATCTTGTTGACTAGTAGTGACATCTTTCGAACGTGAACTGTACTGCAATGGCAGACGGATCAGCTGATATGTTTCAAAGCTTGAAGAGGAGACGGGCTAGGCACAGAGCGAATACTACACGCTTTTACACGATACTGGAGGTATTTCAGGACCCAACTCCTTTATACGGCTTAGAACACTGCCGCGGGCGTTTAAAAGAGACTTTGGATAGACTTATATTACTGGACGACGCTATTCATGATCTTTTGACGGATAAAAATTACGGAGAAGATATAAATACTTGTGAAGAATATATTGACAAGACGAAAAGAGCAATCCAGAAGGCTAGTCGGCGTATAAACAACAGTCTGTCTGTAGTGCGTTTTCTTCTGGGTATCTCCCCGGCGTCTGAGTGCTAAAAGGTTACGTTTCGGAGGAGATGCCAAAAGAAAACTCACTACATACAAAACACGGCGAAAGCTTAAAATCAAGAACAGTCTGTTTCCAATGTATAACAATTTTTTTATCCAGTTTATTACTTGACGTTTATTTACAGCTCAACATGTATGATTAAGCATCAACGGACCGACCCAGCAAACTGCACCGGCCCCTACCGGTTCGGTCTTACGTTCTGCGACGCTGCCAGCAATAAAAATGGGAACTTTCAAAGGCGATGTGGAAACTTGGTCTCGATTTTGGGAACAGTTTCGGTCGTCCCTCGACGAAGACACCTGCCTTTCAACTATTAACAAGCACGTCTTTCTGCGTGGATATTTAGAGGGGAAGCACAAGATGCTGGTGGACGGAATAGCTGTAACTGCAAATGCGTACGAAGAGACGAAGAAGATTTTACTCTCCCGATATGGAGACAAACCGCATTATCCAGGCCCACTTGCATTTTGTCGATAGCCTACCCCCGGCAACATCTGCCACGCCCGACGATTTGAATACCACTTTTATTCAATGTCATCGCCGCATCCAAGCGCTTCGGGCTTTAGGAGATGTCAACGGCTACGACAGGGTGTTGGTACCGAAGATACTACGTGCTTTCCCCCCAGAATTCTGCCTGCAGTGGATCGTCCATGTCAAACGAAAGGGCCTCTCAGAAGGAAGAATTTTGAAACTGAAGGAGCTCCTCAGTGAAGAGGTAGGTGGGGCGTTCGCAGCGCAGAAAATACGCGAAGAGTCCACTGATACTCCTAACTACATACCATCAGCAGCAGCCCGTCAAGTTAGTTCTAAACAGCCAAGATTCGGACGAAAAGACAGACATAAGGAAGAACTATTTTGGGTGTTGTGCGAGGCTAAGGGTCAGTGGGCCCAAGAATGCAAGAAGGTGACGTCTGTGACCGATCGCAGAGAGAAACTTAAGTCAGCACATTGCTGTTTTCATGGATTAAACCGAGGCCAAAACGCCAGAGCTTGCAACAAACGGGACAAGGCTTCCTTCACGAATTGCAGGAGGGCGCATCATCGTTCCATATGAAATGACGCAGGAACCGCTACTAGATCTACAGAGACTGCACCGACTACTTTCGGCAAAATAGATGTCTCACCTTACAACTTTACTTATTTGCAGACCGCTAGAGGTCTGATAGTCGGGCCAACCGGTCTAAGCAAGCTCACCCGCTGCGTTTTCCACAGCGGGAGTCAGACCAGCTTCGTCAGCAAGTCCATTATAGATGCCTTAAAATTAGATGTTATTGATAGACGAAATTAGGCGATTTGTGCCTTTGAATCGTAATCCGTTACGTCAGGCTCCCGGAGACTAGTCCGCCTGGACTTGAGAGAAATTTGGACCAACTTCAACACGACCATCACCGCCTTTGAGAGCGCCTACGAATTTTTACCCCAACCACCAGTGCCACGAGACACTAATATGAAGACGCAGACCCTAGGGAACAAGGGGACCTTCCGATAGAAATCCTCGTCGGAGGTGACCATTATTGGAAGATTATAAAGGACAGTCCGCCATTGCGAATATCCCCGTCCATAGTGCTACTGCCTTCGAACCTGGGATGGATTCTGAGTGGAAACCGGTCCGGCATCTCGGCCAACGTAAGAGCGGTCAACTTCCTTCATATACAGTGCCCTGGTCCGCTACCGGAGACAGAGATCAAGCGGTTCTAGGATTTCGAAACTGTCGGCATTACAGCCCACCAGGACAAAGGGTGGAATACCAAGGAATCAACTGTTCTCCAAGACTTTCACGACTTCTTCAGGATAGAGGGCAGTCGAAGAGTCGTCTCCCTACCTAAGAATGAGATCATTACTCATCCAACCAACCGACAAAATGCTGAGAACAGGTTCAGGTCGTTGGAAGCAAGACTCAGAAAAACCTGCGTCAAGTGTATTACACCCACATGCTGGACTACATGCAACGGGGACAAGTAGAAGTCGTCGATCCAGACGAGAAACAGGAGGGAACGTTCTACTTGCTCCACCATGCGGTATCCAAAGGCAAACAAGGAGACATAAAATGGCGACTCGTGTTCGAAGCATCCTCACATGAGAGGGGTGTACCCTCCTTAAACGACACTCTACAGATGGGACCCAACCTCCTACCAGAACTATTTGCAACATTGTTACGCTTCCGGCTCAAACCGGTGGCTATTATAGGAGACATCCAAGGAGCATTTCTTTAGTTACAGCTGGACGAGAAAGACAGGGATTTGACAAGGTTTCTCTGGTAACGCGTGACACAGGACGTCAAAGGGAACTATAACACGACAGATGAGGTGATCTGTTATCGCTTTACCCTACTACCCTTCGGTCAAACTTGCAGCCCCTTTCTTCTTTCGGCGTCAGTGCGGGAACTTGCCACTATGCACAAGGATACCTTTCCCACGGCGGCAACTCTTGTTGATCGCAGTACTTTCAGGGATGATCTTGTTGCGGGTGCAGAAGACAACGGCGCCATTGCCATCTATTACCAACTTACCGACCTCATGCGGAAACATTTTCCCGATGGGGAAATGGGCCTCCAATTCGGAACTCTTGAGGAACATAGGGGGAGTTGGTGGCCTAGAAATAAAATCTATAACTCACGTTCTAGGAATTAGCTGGGACACCACTCGGGATACCCTCTTCACAGACCACAGAGATGTCACAGACAAGGGGCATGAGGGGCCCCCAACAAAGAGACAACTCCTGCAAGCAACCTCACGATTCTACGACCCTATGGGTTTAATGTCACCCGTCCTCATTACCGGGAAGCTAATTTTCTAGGACTCCTGGTGTAGAGGTGTAGGGTAGGGCGAGCTTCTGCCGGACGAATTGGTAACACGCTGGAGCAAATGGATTAAGCTCTTACCGGATCTCCAGGACATCCACATTCCAAGATGGGTGGTGGCCAGAGGAAAAGAAAACTGTCAAATCCACGTCTTCTGCAACGCATCTGAGAGGGCGTATGGGGCTGTGCCCTATATGCGGTCAACCCACAGGACGGAAACCTTGGTGCGGATTGTATGCATTAAGAGCAGGCTGCCTCCCTTAAAGAACGTCACCCTCCCGAAACTGGAGCTTATAGTGGCGTTGATTGGAGCACGCTTGCTGCATTACTTTTGCAAGGAAACAGGACACGACATCACGGAAGCAACATTGTGGTCAGATTGAACAGGGGGTTGGGATGGATATGTAATGACCTCAACAGGTGGAAGAAGTTCGTCGCAAACCGCGTCACTGAAATACAGACCTACACAACGCCCTCGCAGTGGAAACACCGTCCAGGTGAGGACAATCCGGCTGATCACCTGTCACGTGGGGTCACAACCGAGCAATTATGGAAGCTACGAAACTTGTGGCAGGGTCTTTTGTGGCTGTCACAGGCTTCCTCTCATTGGCCAAGCTACCAAACACGATCGCATCACCCAATACCGGATGAAAGGACGCAATCCCTCCTCGTTGGGCCCAAGGCAACCCCCGGACTCCTAATTGAATCCTCCAGCTTCAGTTCTTATTGGAGTCTGCTTTGTGTCACAACCTGGATCCTTCACTTTGTGCGACATGCGAGACGGCGAACGAGATCTTCGGGGGAATTGGACGCCACAGAACTAAAGGAAGCACGCACATATTCATAAGAGATGTGCAACGGGATTGCTCCGGACCAGAGATTCAAGAGTTTCAGAAGGGGAACCCCCTCCCACGCGAATCACTGGTAGCACGCTTCAACCCCTTTTTAGACTATGGATACTTTCGCGTCGACGGTGGCCTTCAGTTTGCTGATTTGTCAAGAGAACAAATACACTTCATTCTCCTCCATGGGTCGCACCATTTCACAGCACTGTTGATCATGCAGACGCATATCCGTCTACATTACATGGGATTTCGCATTGTGCTCTCTGAATTGTAAAAGGAATTTTGGATACTGCGGGCTCGACAGGCAATTAAGAAGGTTTTGTACACGTGCCTCCCATGTAAAATAGCGCGGAACCCCTTCGGGCAGGAGCGGGAGGCTCCTATGCCAGACGATAGAGTCTCTGCTTCCATACCCTTCCAGGTTACCGGCATAGATTTCGCCGGAACCCTCTACGTCAAGGGGAAACCCCCTTTGAGAAAATGCTATGTTGCGCTGTTCACCTGCGCAACAGTACGTGCCGTTCACCTGGAACTTTGCAATGACTTGACCATGGATACATTCCTCTTGGACTTCCAGAGATTCATTGGGCGCCGCGGGCTACCGCATACCATATACACCATCAACGCGTGGACGTTCCATGCGACGAACCGGGAGCTCGCTGAGTTGTGGCAAGCCCTTTCATCCACTAAATCTCATCGCCTCATTACCCAGTATGGCATCACGTGGAAATTCATCGAATCCAGGGCGGCTTGGTGGGGAGGATGGAGGGAAAGAATGATTGGCACAACAGCAAGATGCCTAATGAAAGCGTTGGGGCGGTCACAGGCCACGGAAGAAGAGTTCGCCACCACTCTAGTCAGCATCGAAGCCGCCCTGAATTCAAGTCCCATAACACAAGACACCGAGGACACATTAACACCTGTGTATTTCATCTGTGGTGCAAAAGTGACGACGTTGCCCTTCACAACAGAACCACAAATGAAGGGTAACCTCAAGAAGAAACACCAGACGACCAAGAGAATGGCCGACGACTTTTGGAAACGTTGGGAGGAAGAATATCTCATGGAGTTAAAATTCTTAGATGTAATCTCTCAACCAAAGGGGAAGTCAGGGAAGGTCCGGACAAGAGACATCGTCTTCCTCCAAGAGGAGCACTGCCCCAGACATATGTGGAAGAAGGCCCGGGTGTAGGAACTGAAGGTGGGGAGAGACGGTGCCACGAGAACGGCTGTACTCCGTGGGGCAAACGGAACTCTTCTGGTCCGTCCGATCCAACTGCTCATCCCCCTGGAAGTTGACTATGGTGGGGAGGATGTGGAGGATTCATGAGTTTATCTCTGACCTAAGGTCTATGTATCTTAACATTTGTATCTATCTGTGAGTAGAGAAGTAAGATGGCGTAATTCGTTGTGTTTTATTATGAGTTCTCCACATGTATCCTATTTGTAATTCACGTGTTCAAGAAGGATTACGAGGAAAAGGATGAGAAGGAAGAAAAGAAGAAGGAAAAAAGACGGCGATGATGATTATATGAGAAGTTGTATTATGTGTATAAGTAAGATATAATGTGTCAATGACTGAAAATGGCTACCGATATACCTAATTATTAAGTATGTTGTCTTCGCATTACTCATCCAGTTGTGTCACTTCTGTGACAAACCCCTACCTATATCCATGAAACACAACTTACATTTTGTTAACCTTTATCCGACGGCGCGCCATATATGGTGCAGCCTTGGAAGTGCTCGCCGTACGAACGCACCCTATGTGTTGCGCTGCGGGCATTTAAATCGTTGCGCAT
>Ga0268261_10000370_pt1 | contig 27763 bp, 26 predicted proteins | sample TergutNc150P1_FD_190353 | JGI IMG/M metagenome (GOLD analysis project Ga0268261, IMG submission 190353) | Nasutitermes corniger P1 segment gut microbial community from laboratory colony in Florida, USA - Nc150 P1 (SPAdes) (version 2) | ecosystem: Host-associated > Arthropoda: Insects >... | reverse complement strand
TTTTCCAATATTACAAGCATTTTTTCATATGTTTGCTTTTTCACACCTATTAATTGCTTAAAATCTTCATTTTTTAGTTTCATCGCTTTTTCATATCTAGTCATTTTTTTAGCCCTTGACTATTTTATTCTTTTTTTTGTTTTTTGTAAATAGTTTCCGAGGAGGTCTAATATAATTCTCCTTTATTCACTATAATAAAATCAACATATTAAAAAATACTATATAAAAAATTTATAATTATTAACCTATTTGGCTTAACATTGCAAGTCCTGAACTAAAAGTCCATGAAGCTGCCTCAAAACCAGCCTTAACAGCTACATATGGAGTAGCAGCAATTGCTAATGCCCCACCTAATGCCCACCAAAAATCAGAATTCCCTCCATCAACAAGCATAAGTTCGTCAGGGTTTAATTCTTGAAAACCCTTAAATTCCAATACATTTTTCGGAAAAATGAGGGATATTTTGTATTGGTCATTTCCTAACTTAGCATTAATCTTCTGGTTGATACATTTGAACCTGCACTATATCTCATTTTCACACACCTTTCTTACTTAATATTATACCATATTTGGAGTAATATTTAAATATTTTTCTTAGGACTTCTAAATTTTTTTGTTACCTATGTTTAACGCTCATACAATAATTGAAAAAACAAATTAAAACTTCTTTCTTGAAAAAAACAATAAATAGTGGTAAACTTCATAAAAATATTATAAGTGGGGTTTTTATGAAGTTTTTTGAACCAAAGAATTACAAGGAACATTTAAGCACAATTGATACTCAAGTAGCAATAAAACTTGTAAAGGATAATTTTGAAAAATTATTAGCCAAAGAACTTCATCTAACAAGAGTTAGTGCACCTTTATTTGTACTAAACAATAGTGGACTTAATGATAATCTAAATGGAATAGAAAATCCGGTTTCTTTTACCATAAAAGATATCCCAGATGAACCTGTAGAGATTGTACATTCTTTAGCAAAATGGAAGCGTATGGCACTTGCCAAATATGGACTTAGTCCTACACAAGGTTTGTATACAGACATGAATGCAATACGAAAAGATGAAGAGCTAGATAATACCCATTCAATATATGTAGACCAATGGGATTGGGAGCTTATTATCAAAAAAGAGAATAGAAATTTAGATTTTTTGAAAAATATAGTTAATCGTATATGGCTGGTTTTAAAAAAGATAGAAGAAATAATATTGGAACGTTTTCCTGCATTACCACCACAATTACCAGAAAATATAATATTTATTACATCTCAAGAACTAGAAGATAAATATCCGAATTTAACACCTAGTGAAAGAGAAGCAGAGGCTACAAAAGAACACAAAGCTATTTTTGTAATGCAAGTAGGTAAAAAATTACTAAGTGGAATAAGACATGACAAAAGAGCTCCAGATTATGATGATTGGGAGTTAAATGGAGATATAATAGTTTGGTCCCATGTTTTAGAAATGCCAATAGAACTTAGCTCTATGGGTATACGAGTAGATGAAAATGCTCTAAAATACCAATTAGAAGAATTGAAAGTTACAGATAGATTAAATCTAGATTTTCATAAAAAGTTAATGGATAATAAATTACCACTTACAATAGGCGGTGGTATAGGTCAATCTCGTATCTGTATGTTTTTTTTACAAAAAGCACACATAGGTCAAGTACACGCTTCACTTTGGGATAATGAAACAATAGAACTTTGCAAAAAAGCAAATATAATTTTATTATAAGATGGATTATAATTTTTTTATGAATGAGGCTTTTAAAGAAGCTTTAAAAGCAAAAGAAATTTCAGAAGTACCTATAGGATGTGTTATAGTTTACCAAAATAAAATTATCGGTTCTGGTTTTAACAAAAGAAATATTAAAAAAAACGTCTTATATCATAGTGAAATAATAGCAATAAATGAGGCTTGTAGCTATATGGATGATTGGCGTTTAGAAAATTGCACTATTTTTGTAACATTAGAACCTTGTGCAATGTGTGCAGGTGCAATATTACAATCGAGAATGGAAAGGCTTGTTTATTCTACAAAAAACCCAAAAGGTGGTTCTATTTCTTCTATAAACAATGTTTTAAACAACAATCTGTATAATCATAAAGTAGAAATAATCTCTGGTGTAATGGAAAAAGAATCTGCTGAATTGATAAGTAACTTTTTCTCAAATTTAAGAAGTAGGAAATTTCAAAATTCTTAATTATGTCGTGTTACTTGTATTTAACAAATAGTAACACGACATATTTTTAATAATTTTTGCAAAATTATTATTTACTAAAATATCAAAGTCTGCTCTATTTTGTAGCTCACCTGCGGACTGCATTATATTTTGCTAAAGTTTGTAAAAGATTATATTGGAACTTCAACTACTACTATGTATAAAAATATGTAATTAAAATACTTCTAGGAGACCATTGTATGAGAGAAACACTAAATATAATATTTAATAATACGAGAACAAAGCTGTTTATACTACTCTACATACTAACTTCGATAGGTTCAGGTTTTTTGTTGTTATATGCAAATGATTTGTTAGCAAGGTTACTTAACAACTATTTGATGATACAACAATTTTATGGCTTTGCTGCAAGTATGCTACTTACTACAGGGGTATTTACTTTTGTTTTTTTGATGAATATGCTTGAAGCTTATCTTTTTGTAGATTTGAAATGGGGTACAACTACACATCTTATTGGATATTATACTGCAAGATTATTGCGTTCTAAACAAGAATTTTTTACAAATCTTCCTGCATCAGAGATTTTTTCAAATTTGCAGTTAGCATCTCAAGGTAGTGGAGAGTTTTTTGGTATTCTACTACGCCTTGCCTCTAGAACGATTATTTTTGTATTTTTTGGTGTATTAGTTTTTAGATTAGATATGTGGGCAGGTATATTCACTGTTGTAGCACTGCCTATATACTTTCTATTTACTGCCCGATTAGGAAATCAGATGGCTGCCTTAGAGGCTGATTATATCGAACGTGAAGGCGAATTGGTAACCGTATCTCAGGAGGCATTGGAGAATGTGGGTAATGTAAAAGCCAAAGGAGCGTATGATTTTTTTGCAGACCGACCTAACAAGGTACTTGAAAAAATTAAAATAATTGCTGTAAAAGTAGGTATTTTTGAACATTATACAGCAAACATTGCTGGACTTTTTCAAATAATCGCACCTATTTTAATCATCTTTGGTACTATACAATTATCACCTACGTTTGATACAAGTGCTGGTAGTGTCATGGTGCTTTTTATTAACATACCCTTATTTTTAGGCGGCTTTGCAAACATACACAGTTCATATATTAGTTATAAGATATTAAAACCATTTTTGTCAAAGTTGCAGGAATTTGAAGATGTACCACTTGAAGACAACGGCGGTTTAGAGATTACCTCATTTGAAAGTCTAAGAACCGAGGGTGTGAGAGCGACATTTGAGGACGGTAGAAATATTACAGTTCCCGATTTTAATATAAAATCAGGAGAAAAAATGATGTTCTTTGGAGAGAGTGGTGTCGGAAAATCTACTTTTTTTAATATTATTATGGGTTTCATACCAACTTATGAAGGAGATATTTATGTTAATGATATAAATATTCGTGAAATAAGACTTTTATCACTACGTAGAGTTTTCGGAATTACTTTTCAGCATAATAACGTGTTAACGCTTGACCTGCGTAGCAATATATTACTAGGTGTAGAAAAGAGTGATGAAGAGCTACAACGATTGATTAAAATAACCACACTGGACAATCAACAAGATTATAAAGGTGAAACAATACTTAACAACAAAGTATTAAGTGGTGGAGAAAAGTCTCGATTGGGACTTTCACAAATGCTTGCTACCTCTCCAGAAGTTTTACTTATTGATGAGGCATTTTCAAATATGGATGAAGAGCTAGAAGCTAAAATCCTTGATGATTTATTTCGTGAATACCCTAACTGTACTGTGATTTGTATAAGCCACAGAAACTCTAGCAGACCTTTTTTTAATAAGGTTGTGGACTTCAATATTTTGCAAGATGATACGTGATTTTGAAAAATATAGTTAATCGTATATTTTCAATTTTAAAAAGAATTAATAAACAACTTTTTCTCAAATTTAAGAAGTAAGAAATTTCAAAATTCTTAAATATGTCGTGTTACTTGTATCTAACAAATAGTAACACGACATATTTTTAATAATTTTTTGCAAAATTATTATTTACTAAAATATCAAAATCTGCTCTATTCTGTAGCTCACCTGCGGACTGCATTATATCTTGCAAAAGCTCAAAACTATTTCTATTAACGTACGGTTCACTTGAAAAAGCTTCTATTTGTTTATATCTATCTATAGAATTTATTAATATTTCTAATTCTATATTTGGAAAAAATGTATATATTACATTTGCTATATCTTTAGCATCATTTTCTTGTACCCATCTTTGTCCACGTCTTATAGCGTTTGTAAAAGATTGTATTATATCTGGATTATTTTCTATAAAACTAGATAGTGCATAAAATGTTGTATATGGTAATTCTCCACTATATTCACCAATAGAGGCTACAATATAGCCTCGTCCTTCTAGTTCTATTCTCGAGGCTACTGGCTCAAAAGCTGTTACAAAATCACCTACACCATTTAAAAAAGCAGATGCCATAGCTGAAAATTGTATAGTATTATCTAAGTATAAGTCTTCATATTTAAGACCATGCAATCTTGTTACATATTCAAGAACCATATAAGGCATACCACCTCTTCTACCAGCTAATATATGACTATCTCTTAAATATTCAAATGTAAAATTTTCTATTGGTTCTCTCGATATTAAAAAAGAACCATCTCTATTTGTAAGTTTTGCAAAAACAACAGCAAAATCGTTCAGACCCTCATTAAAAACATATATTGCAGCTTCTGGTCCAGAAAGACCAATATCTACAGCTCCCGTTAAAAGTGCTGTCATAACTCTATCTGCTCCATCGCTTGTTATTAAATCTATATTTATTCCCTCATCTTCAAAAAAACCAAGTTCTATTGCAACATACCATGGTGCATAAAAAATAGAACGTGTAACCTCGCTCACTTTTACAGTAGTGAGTTCATTATTTTCATAACTCCCACAAGCTACAAAAAGTATAATAAAGATTAAAATAAATAAAGAAAAGAACGGTTTAATCATAGATAGCCTCCTAAAAAATAGGCATTAAATATATAGCTTATACTATGTAACTAAGCTGTTTTTGGTTACCTATGTTTTACACTACTACACGGCACATAACCTAATTTCAATAATACATTGTACAAATTTTCAAAAAATGATATACTTTTATTTATAATTTTAACTGAAATAACAGGGGGATATATGAAAATAAAAGCGATAGGCTTTACACAAGGTAACATATCCATAGATGATGAAAATAGTTTACAAAATGTAGAAATAGATATGCCAATGGCAAAAGACAAAGATATACTAGTAAAAGTAAATGCAGTAGGACTAAACCCTGTAGATACAAAAATAAGAAGAAATTCTAAAGAAAAAACAGAAAGCCCAAGAATATTAGGCTTTGATGCAGTAGGTATAGTAGAAAATATAGGTGAAAATGTAACAAAATTCAAAAAAGGTGATAGAGTTTATTATTCTGGTGCTTTAGCTTATAGTGGTTCTAATGCTCAGTATCAGCTTATGCATGAAGGATTAGTTTCCATAGCCCCAGAAATATTATCGGATAATTGTGTAGCAGGTGTACCTCTTACAGGTATAACAGCATACGAATGTTTATTTGAAAAAATGCATATACCATTTGAAAAAAATAGTGCAAAAGGAAAAACAATATTATTTATAAATGGTGCAGGTGGTGTTGGTTCTATAGGTATTCAGCTTGCAAAATGGGCTGGGCTTACAGTAATTGCAACATCTAGTAGACAAGAAACTACAGATTGGTGTAAAAAAATGGGTGCAGACCATACTGTAGACTACAAAAAAAATATTGTAGAACAAGTAAGAGAATTAGGTTTTGAAAATGTAGATTATATATTAATATCTCATTCCACAGAAAAATATTTTGAAACTTGTGCAGAACTTATAGCACCTCTTGGATATATAGTATCTATAGAAGAAATATACGAAAATTTACCAATGGATTTGATAAGACGCAAAAGTGTTACATTTGCATGGGAACTTATGTTTACAAAACATTTATTTAATACAGAAATATATAGTCAAGGCGAGATATTAGCTAAGCTTTCAAATCTTTTTGAAAATAAAGAACTTGTATCAACAGTTGTAGCAGAAATAACAACAGGTATAAATGCAACTAATTTAAGGGCTGCTCACAAAATGCTCGAAAGTGGGAAAACTATTGGTAAAGTTGTAGTAAGTGGAGAATTTGACGGAAAATAATTTTTTTGTATTGCAAGTGAAATATAATTTTACTTGCAACAACAATATTTAAAGGTGAGCATAATTTGAATAATTTAAAAATTATTTCTCTTTTTTCGGGTGCTGGTGGCTTAGATTTAGGCTTTGAAAATGCAGATTTTGAAATTGTCATGGCAAATGAATATGACAAAACTATATGGGAAACTTACGAAAAAAATCATAAAGCACCTTTGCTAAAAGAAGATATAAGAAAAATACCATCGTACAATTTCCCAAATTGTGATGGTATAATAGGTGGACCGCCTTGTCAATCTTGGAGCGAGGCTGGTAGCTTACGTGGTATAAACGATCCAAGAGGGCAATTGTTTTTTGAATATATAAGGCTTATACAAGACAAAAAGCCAAAATTCTTCCTTGCGGAAAATGTATCGGGAATGCTTGCAAAAAGACATAACGAAGCTGTCGAAAATATAATATCAATGTTTGAAAAGGCAGGATATAATGTATATATCAAACTTTTAAACGCTGCTGATTATTCTGTTCCACAAGATAGAAAACGAGTTTTTTATGTAGGTATTAGAAAAGATTTAAATATAAAATATGAATTTCCAAAACCACACGAAAATAAGATAACTTTATCACAAGCTATATTTGATTTAAGAGATAATGTAAAACCAGCATTAGAAAAAAACAAAACAAATGGTGATAATACTCTAATACTTAATCATGAATATATGATAGGTGGTTTTTCTAGTATTTTCATGTCAAGAAATAGAGTGCGTTCTTGGGACGAACAATCCTATACCATACAGGCAAGTGGTAGACAAGCACCACTTCACCCACAAGCCCCAAAAATGACATTTCTAGAACAGAATAAACGTGAATTTGAAAAGGATAAAGAATATTTATATAGAAGATTATCTGTCAGAGAATGTGCTAGGATACAAACTTTCCCAGATAGTTTCAGGTTTTATTATACAGATTTATCAAACGCTTATAAGATGATTGGAAATGCTGTGCCGGTAAATTTGGCTTATGTTATTGCTATGTCTATAAAAGAGGCTTTATATAAACATTATAAAGTAATGGTAAAATAATGAGTGCGAGTAATAGAAATGGAAGAGCTTTAGAATTTGCGTATCTCATAGTTTTAGAAAAAATGATAAAACCCATAAGAAATGTTGTTATAATTCAAAATAGTAGTTTTGAGGTTTGTAAATTTGCATGGAATGAAATAGATAAAAATATACAAGATATTTTTATAATTAGTACAATGGCTGGGATAAATGCTATTTTAGAATCAGAACCTCTTATTTTAGATACAACCGATAGCCTTGATATCTTAGAGCTAAAAATACAGCAAGATACTGAAGGTAAAACTGGTGATGTACGTGATATTTTAATTATACGTGGTAATATATCATGGGAAATAGGTATCAGCATTAAAAATAATCATTTTGCCGTAAAACATAGTAGATTGTCTAATAAATTAGATTTTGGAGAGAAGTGGTTTGGTATTAAATGTTCTTGTAATTATTGGAATGATATAGAACCTATCTTTTCATATTTGACAGAGTGTAAATTTAAAGGTTTGAAATGGAATGAAATATCTTCAAAAGAAAATGATGTTTATAAACCACTTTTGAGTGCTTTTCTTAATGAGATTAAAAATAGCTATAATATTCATGGTGAACTTATAGCTAAAAATATGGTAGAATATATAATCGGAAAATATGATTTTTATAAAACTGTAAGTGTAACTAACAAAAAATTAACAACAGTACAACCATATAACTTACGTGGTATGTTAAACAAGCCTACCAAAAAACAAAAACCAAAGTTAATAGTACCAATAGCAAAGTTACCAACACGTATTATAAATGCTGATTTTAAACCTAATTCTAATAACACTGTAGAGATTTTTATGGATGAGGGTTGGCAGTTTAGCTTTAGAATACATAACGCTAGTACAAAAGTGGAAAATAGTCTTAAATTTGATATAAAAATAATCGGTATGCCTACTAGTATTATATCTATTGATTATAGATGGGATGATTAATGTGAATAATCAGTTATTTAATATTAATATTAATGAATTTGATAAAATTTTATTGGAACAATATAAACTTCATATTGAATTAACAGATAGAATTAGCCAAAGGCGTTATATTATTAATACTTCATTTATGACACTTAACACAGCTTTACTTTCAGGTACTTATTGGTTTCATGATATAAATTTTGGTATATTAGTTATAGGTATTTTAATTTCTTTAGTTTGGTATATAAGCATTAATAGTTACAGACAATTAAATTCCGCTAAATTTAAAATTATACATGAAATAGAGAAAAAACTTTCTGCCAATTTGTTTAATTATGAGTGGCAATTGTTAGGTAGAGAAAAAGAAAAAATGAAATATTGGTCTATATCTAAATTAGAGCAATATATACCATTTATTTTTATAATGATATATTTAATTATATATCTTGGTAATTATTTTTATATTGGGAGATTATCATGAGAATTATAAATGTTTTTATTCCACATAGATGGAATAGTAATGATTATGAAACAATAAGTAGTTTACTTGAAAGAACAAAATTTCAAGTTAAAGACTCATCTGTAACAAAAAATGAGCCTTTAGAAAAAATAGATGGTAGATTTTTGGTAGATCCGCAACTTAAAGCTAAAATAGATTGGGCTGGTGTCATAGTTTGTTCTAATAGACCTTCGAATTCTAATGGTATAGCAATTGAAGAAATAAAATATGCTTTATCTAAAAATAAACCTGTTGTAGCAATACAAATTTCTAATAACACAAGTACAGAAATTAGAAATTTAAATATTCCAATTATACAAAATAGAAAAGATAGCTTAGAAAATTGGATTAATAATAACAAGTAATGAATAGGAAAACAATTTGCAAACAAAAAATACAGAACAAAATATAAAAGAAAAAATAATAGACGTAGAACGTAGCATAATAAAAAAATACCGTAAAGAAATTTGGAGTAAATTCATACAAGCTATCAAAAACTATGAGATGGTTACCGAAGGTGATAAAATTTGTGTTTGTGTTTCTGGTGGTAAAGATTCTATGCTACTTGCAAAATTATTTCAAGAATTGCAAAGGCATGGAAAAGTAAATTTTGAAATAAAATTTATGCTTATGGACCCGGGTTATGATAAACAAAATTTAGATATAGTTTTTAAAAATGCTCAAAATTTAGGTATTCCACTTGAACGTTTTGAATCACATATTTTTGAAATAGTAAAACAAGTAGATAACAATCCATGTTATTTGTGTGCTAGAATGAGGCGTGGTCATTTATATAATGGTGCTAGAATACTTGGTTGTAACAAAATTGCATTAGGTCATCATGGCGATGATGTAATAGAAACAATTATGCTAAACCTTTGTTACGGTTCTGAAATAAAAACAATGATGCCAAAAGTGAAATCACAAAATTTTAATGGTATGGAATTAATAAGACCTTTATATTATATATTGGAACAAGATATAATAGCATGGAAAAATTATAATAACCTAAATTTTATAAATTGTGCTTGCCCATTAAATGATGCTTGTGATATAGCTGGACAAGACCCATCTATGGAATGGGTACAAGGAATATTACTGGGTCAAATACTCGGAAAAAAACCAAGTGTGAATAAAATAGGTAAACGTACAGAAATGAAAAATCTGTTAAAAATAATAAATACTATAAACCCAGAAATAAAGCAAAATATTTTCAAATCACTAGACAATGTTAATTTAGATACCGTAACAGGATATAGAAAAAATGGAGAACGTTTTAATTTCTTAGATATTTATAAAGACAGTAGAACAGAAGAATAAAGGAGATTATATGGAATTACACAGAAAAAATTATGATTTTTGGACAACTGACAATCATTTTGATGAAAAAACAAAAGAAGAAATAAAAGCTATTACAGATGAAAATGAAATAAAAGAGAGATTTTATAAAAATTTAGAATTTGGAACAGCAGGGCTACGTGGAATACTGGGAGCTGGTACAAATCGTATGAATATTTATACAGTTGGTGCATCTACACAAGGTTTTGCAGATTATCTTTTAAATGAAGATATAGACCACACAAAAGGCGTTGCAATTTCCTTTGACCCTAGAAATATGTCCAAAGAATTTGCTAAGTATACAGCACTTGTTTTCAATGCAAATGGAATTAAAACATATATTTACACAGATATAAGGCCTACTCCGCAACTTAGTTTTACAATAAGGCATTTAAATTGTGTAGCAGGAGTAATGATAACAGCAAGTCATAATCCAAAAGAATACAATGGGTACAAAGTATATGGTCCAGATGGTGCACAAGTAAATAGTCCTTACGATGAAAAAATAATTAATTATGTAAACAATACAATATTTGACAAAGTAAAAACGATAAGTATAGAAGAAGCAAAAGAAAAAGGATTGTATATAGAGCTTGAAGAAGATATAGACATAGAATTTTTAAAAGAATGTCAAAATATATCTTTAAATCCAGAGCTAATAAAAGAATTTGGAAATATACCAATTGTATATACTCCACTACATGGTGCAGGGTATATTCCTACTATCAATTTGCTAAAAAATGTAGGCTTTACAAATATAAGAGTTGTAGAGAGTCAAGCAATACCAGATGGCAATTTTCCAACAATAGAATATCCAAACCCAGAAGAACGTGAAGCATTCAACTATGCTATTGAAATAACAAAAGAAATAAATGCAGAAATAATATTTGCACAAGACCCAGATGCTGATAGAGTAGGTGTAATGTGTAGAGATAAGAACGGTGATTATGTAAAACTAAACGGTAACATGGTAGGAGTTATTTTAGCAGAATACGTAATTACACAAATGCAGAAAAAAAACAAATTACCAAAAAATGCAGCTATAATAACATCTGTAGTATCTTCTCAAATGACAAATATAATAGCCGAGAAAAACAACATAAAATGTTTTGAAGTTTTTACTGGTTTTAAACATATAGGCGAGCTTATTAAAAAGTTTGAAACAGAGGATACATACAAATTTATATATGGTTTTGAAGAAAGCTATGGTTATCTAATTGGTGATTATGCAAGAGATAAAGATGCAATTGGTATAGCAATGATAATATGTGAAATTTGTGCTTATCTAAAATCTAAAAATCTTACAATGCTAGAATACTTAAACCAAATATATTTAAAATATGGTTTCTATAAAGAAGATACTGTTTCTATAGTTATGAAAGGTATAACTGGTAGTGAAAAGATACAAAAAATAATGGAACATTTTACAGATAATTATCCAAAACAAATAAATGGAATAGATGTAAAAGAATATAAAAACTATAAAACTAGTCAAACGAAAAATTTACAAACTGGAGAAATAACAAAACTGGATTACCCAGTATCTAATATTAGATACTTTAAACTTGTAGATGATACATGGGCTTGTCTAAGACCATCTGGTACAGAACCGAAATTAAAATTGTATATAGGTGTTGTACGTGATACAGATGAGGAGGCTACAAAGGTTTTGGAAGAAGTTAAAAACGACTTTTTGAAAATTGTAAGCAGTGTGTAATAGTGAGGAATATTATTTTGGGAGATAGAAATAGGAGGGAGGTATGATATTCATTATAATGGTCATGTATCACTTTAAGTGAGGTAAGAAAAAGAGTATAATAATCTAAGATAGTCTTGCAATTCAGAATATAGATACAGTATTTTTATATCTTAATTATTTTAACTTTTTTTATCTATAATTTCTATTTTATTATGAAATAATAAACAAAAAATACACCTTTTTTAATATTTAGAGGTGTATTTTTTGTTATTTTTTACATTTCAAAATTACTCCGTAACCCTAAAAGCTCCAGAGTAAATATTAAACCTAAAAGCCCTAGCAAATCCTATAAGAGTCATATTTGTTTTTTTTGCAAGAGCAAGAGACATAGCGGTAGGTCCAGATTGAGATATTAAAACTGGTATACCTAATTTTATAGTTTTTAATACTATTTCTGAAGAAATTCTTCCACTAACCAAAAGAGCACAATCTTCTATTGAACGTTTTTCCATAAGTGCTTTTCCTACTACTTTATCTACAGCATTATGCCTTCCTATATCTTCAAAAAATATATCTGTACCGTCTTTAAATCTTAGTGCAGCAGAGTGGCAACCACCAGCTTTATTAAATATTTCTGATTGTTTGTTAAATTTTTTCATCATATTTATAATTTCATTGTAGCTAAAAGTTTGATTTCCCACAAGTTGTGGTAAATTAAGTTCGTTCAAAAACTCCATACTTACACTTCCAGAGCCACAACCAGAAACTAAAACTCTTTTGTCATCTTCGTTTACTTGTATAGGTTCTTTTGTATATACAAATATATTACCTGTACAAGTAGATTCTATACGTTCTATATCATCTATAGATTTTATAAGACCTTCTGCAAACATAAATCCTACAGCAAGTTCATCGAAATCTTGAGGAAGAGCCATCATAGAAAGATATAATTCTTCGTTTATCATTAAATTTGCACGAAGCTCTTTTACAATTGGGTCTTCTATATTGGAAATACCATTTTTATCGTATTTTACTATTGGTTCTAAATCTATCATTGTGTTTAAAGGTTCCGTTATCATAGTTCCTCCTATGCTTAAATGTGTATATATTAATTTACGTACTTACGCATGGAAATGACTTATAAAAAAATTTTCTATAAAATCTACCAACTCTTTTACATTTGTAGTAGCGTCTATAACTTTAAATCCGTTATGTTCTTTTATATTATTTGCTATACGTCCAGAAATACAAAAAACATTATCCGTCCACTTTTGTATTAAATCATCTTTGTTGTGTGCTGTTATAATAGCTGGTACATCTGCTTCGTTAACTCCTTCCAGAATAACGAAATCTACAATTCCATCATATACAGAATATATTTTGTTTAATGGTAATTTTTCAGGAAAAAGAATACTTGTTTCATGGTTTGCCCTTGCACAAACAATATTTGCACCGGCATCTCTATGTTTTCTTGTGTCTGTATTTGGGTCTTTATCCATTTCAAAATCCTCGTGATGAATATATTTTATGGAGCCAACTTTATAACCACGATTTTTTAATTCTGTTATTATTTTTGAAACGGTTGTTGTTTTTCCACTTTTTTTTATTCCTCTTACAGCAAATATTTTCAACATTACACCTTCCATTATATATTTTTTACTCACTATTTGTCAAATTCATATTTTGTAACATCTCCACTTTTTATATTTATGCTTTTTTCTATTAAATATATTGGTCTACCTTTTATTTCTTCAAATATTCTCCCTATATATTCTCCTATAATACCAAGTACAATAAGAACTATACCCTGAAAAAATAATATAATACTAATTGTAGATGCCCAACCAACAACTGGTCTTTGTAGAAATAATGCCTCGTAAATAACATAGCAAAGATATGTAAAAGAAAACAGAGATATAAAAAATCCTATTTTTGTTGCTATTTTTAAAGGTTTGTAAGAAAATCCAGTTATTCCATCTACTGCGAATTTTATCATTTTCTTTAAGGGATATTTTGTTTCTCCTGCAAGTCTTTCATCTCGTTCGTATTCTACAAATGTTTGTTTAAAACCACAAAAAGCAACGAGTCCACGTATATATCTATTTTTTTCAGATATTTGATTATTTAAAATATTACATATTCTTCTATCTATGAGCCTAAAATCTGCAACATCTACAGGAATCTCTACGGTTGTAAGAGCTCTTAATATTCTGTAATATAAATATGCACTTATTTTTTTGAAAAAACTCTCTCCACGTCTTTTTTGTCTTTTTCCATATACAACGTGATATCCCTCTTTCCATTTTTTTATCATATCTAATATAATATGTGGGGGGTCTTGTAAATCTGAATCTATTGCAATAACAGCCATGCCTATAGCGTGCTCCATTCCTGCTGTTAGTGCATTTTGATGCCCAAAGTTTCTAGAAAAACTAATTAGGGCAACTGTTTCGTCTCTTTCACATATATTTGTTATAATTTCTACAGATTTATCTATACTACCATCATTTATAAAAATAATTTCATAGTTTTCTTCCGTTTTTTCCATTACTTCTTTTAATTTTTCATAACAAGTTTCAATAACTTCTTCTTCGTTATAGATAGGAACTATTACAGAATATTTTATCATTTATAGGCCTTTCTTTTATACTTATCATCTCTTAAAATTTATATATCTTCAAATTGTGGATTTTTAGCCGCTTCTTTTGCTAATTGGTCGCATCTTTCATTTTCATTAACATTGTTATGTCCTCTTAGCCAAATAAAGTTTACATCATGTTTTTTGATAAGAGGTATAAGTTGTTTCCATAAATCCATATTCATTACCCTTCTTTTGTCTGACTTTATCCAATTATTTTTTATCCAATTATTTAACCAGTTTCTGTTTATAGCATCTACAACATATTTAGAATCAGAATACAAATCTACTTTAGATTTTGTTTTTAATTCTTCAAGTGCAGAAATAACAGATAAAAGCTCCATTCTATTATTTGTAGTTCTTTTAAAGCCTTTACTTATTTCTATTCTTTCATTTTCAGTTAAAATGACAGCAGCATATCCACCAGGACCCGGATTATCTGTACAAGCTCCATCTGTATATATTATTGTTTTTGTATTTTTTTGTGTATCTTTTATCAAAAATTTTGCATATTCTAAGTCTTCTACTGTTGTTATTTTTATATTTTTAGAATTTCCTAAAATAAAAGAAATAGGAATATTAAGTTTTTCTACAAGACTTGAGTCGTCTGTAGCTATTATATCTAGTTTTTTTGCATTTTCATAAGCATTTATAATAATATCTTTTTTGAAAGCTTGTGGTGTAAGTGCGTTCCAAAGATTGTTTCTATCAAGTGTGCGTATTTTATCATTTTTTTCTTTTATTGTATTATTTAATGGTGTAACTAGTATCGCTGTTCCATTTTCTTTTGCAACTTTTATTACTTCTTCTATTTCTTCTATTTCTACAAAAGGTCTAACAGCATCCGAAACAACTACTATATCTGTATCTTCATCTACTTTTTTTAAAGCATTATAAATAGTTTCTTGTCTTGTATTTCCTCCGTATGATATTATGGTTTTTTTTATGTCGTAATTTTTTAAAATAGATTTTAGATTTTCTTCGCAGTTTTCTGATATACCAACTATTATCTTACTTATTAAATCACATTCTTCAAATTTTTTTATAGTTCTAATAATAATAGGTATACCATCTAAATCTATAAACTGCTTATTTATGGAACCCATTCTACTACCTGTACCGGCTGCAGGTATTATACAATCACATTTCAAATTATTCATATTTATCATATTCCTTCTTTAATAAACAATAATCAAAAAAACCGTGTATTTTAAGTAAACTTATAATACACGGTTTTTAATATAAACGGAGAAGGGGGGATTTGAACCCCCGCGCCGCGTTAACGACCTATACCCTTAGCAGGGGCACCTCTTCAGCCACTTGAGTACTTCTCCAACTTCTAATGATACGACTTGCTACCAACAAAAAATATAATACTATATATTTTGAAATTTGTCAATAACTTTTTTTGATAGGGTCATGTATCAAAAAAAGTGAGATTTAAAATCAAGAGAATTGATAAGCAAAGAAACCATAGTAATATGCATCTCCAAAGATTTAGAATAACAAATGGTTTTCCGTGCAAGTCTCTTTAAACGTGTTCTAAAAGTTGCCACAGCATTTCATGCATTTTTAAAACATATAACACCGTATTTGTACTTATTAGATTATTATACTCTTTTTCTTACCTCACTTAAAGTGATACATGACCTAAACAATCTTATTAGCCCATTTATTACTACTAACACGAATAAATCCTATAATAAATTTAAACATTTCATCAGAATGTACAATTAAAACTACTAGGTATATAGGAAGTTCAAAATAAACAGCACCTAGAAAAGCAAGTGGAATACCTATAAACCATACAGCTACTAAATCTAAATAGAAATGAAACTTTGTATCTCCACCACTTCTAAGTATTCCATTTAATGCTACAAAATTTCCAGTACGAAGTATTAGACCACCAGAATATATGTATGTAAGCACTAATACATAATGTGTTACATTTTCATCTGCATTGAATATTCCTACAATATATGGTGCAAATATTATTAAAAGTATTGCCATAACACTACTTATAGAAACAGCAGACTTTAAACATTTTCTTGCATATCTTATAGACAGTTCTCTATCTCCAGAACCTAACGTATTTGTCATAATTATTTGTGTTGCAACTCCAAGGCTTATACCAAATACTTGGAAAAGTTGCATAAGAGAAGTAGAAATTTTAACAGCACCTTGTGCATATGGACCTATACGACCATATGCTATATCATATATTCCCGTACCTATAGACCAAATGCTTGTACTTAGAATAATAAATATACCTACTTTAAAAACTTCTTTTACAAATTTTCTATCGTAAGAAAGGTATTTTTTTATTGTCCCGTCTACAGGAACATTATATTTTTTTATAAAATAATGTTGTAAACACATTTCTACAAACCTAGCTATAACAGTACCAAAAGCCACAACAGAAAGTGGTGCATTAAATAAAAATATAAAGATATAATTAAAAATAAAATTCAATATTAACGCAACAGATGTTGTAACCATAGGTAATTTTGTTTGCCCAGTATTTCTCATACAACCATTTCTTGTAAATGTTATTGCAACAAAAAAATAGGAAAAAGATAATGTTCTTAAAAACATTGCACCAAGCTCTATAGTTGGTTCATCTAGTGAAAAAATACGTATCATTTGTCTCGGAAAGAAAAATGAGGGTATAAAAAATGCAATTGCTGTAAAAATTGAAAATGTTAATCCCAAGCCTACAGTTTTTTGTATATTCTTTGTATCACCTTTTCCATAATATTGTCCAATAAATACCCCGCAAGCACTAACAGCCCCCCAAAATATTACTACATAAATAAAAAATATTCTATTTGCAAGAGCAGCTCCATTTACATGGTATATACTCATTCCTCTTGTTATCATTATTGTATCTAATATATTTACAAGAGCTGCCAAAAGTTCAGAAGTAATTACAGGAGTTGCTAAACTAAATAATTTTTTATAAAAAATCTTACTTTCAGATGAAATATTAAACATATATTGCTATATCCCCCTCTTATATTCAATGCTTTAAATTAGTAAAAAAATAAAACTGAAGCATTTACACAATTCTATTTGCCCACTTGTTAGTTCTTACTCTAATATAACTAATAATAAATTTAGCAATTTCTTCTGCATACATACATGCTACAACCATATATACTGGCCAGCCCCAAAATATAGCAGAGGCGAAACTAAGTGGTAATCCAACAAATAGACCAGTAAATAATACAAGCAAGAAGCAAAAACGTGTATCTCCCCCACTTCTAAGTGTTCCTATTACATTTACAAATGCACATACCCGAAATATAAAACCAAACGACGCAACATAAATAATCCTTATTATATACGTCTTTTCTATTTGTGAATTTACCATATAGAAAGAAGCTATATAAGGAGCAAGTAAAGCGAATGTTACTGAAACAAATAAACCTATAAAAGAAGCAAATAAAAGGCTTTTTCTTGCATATCTTTTTGCAAGCTCTATATTTCCACGTCCTAATGTATTAGCTATAATAACACCTGTTGTCATACCTATACTACCACCAATTATTTGTATTATTTGTAATACTGCATTTGCCATTTGTATTGCACTTTGAGAGTCTCTATCTAAAAAACCATACGATATGGTATACGAACTTGCAACTAAAGAGCGAACAATCATATTTAATATTATAAAAATACTAATCCTAAAAAAATTTTTTACATATCCTTTATCAAAATTAAAATATTGTTTTATCGTACCTTTTATGGGTATTTTATATTTTCTTATATAAATTTCTTGTACAAAAATCTCCACTGTTCTAGCTACAATGGGTATAAACGCAAGTATATAAAAATCTACAAAAAAAACAAATATAAGTATATAGTGAAATAAAAAACTAATACTTAAAGTAATACAAGTAGTAATAAAAGGTACTTTGGTAAATCCCATAGCTCTCATTGCACTATTTCTTAAAAATGTAATAGAAAACAAAAAATAAGAAAAACTAACTATTCTAATATAGTTAGTTCCTAAATAAATCGCTTCTGATTCTCTTGTGAAAATTCTAATTATCCTACTAGGGAAAAATAAAGTAAATATAAAAAATAGAAATGTTGTAGATATTATTACAGCAAATCCTATTCCCATTATTTTCAAAATATTGTCTCGTTCGCCTTTTCCATAGTATTGACCTATAAAAACGGAACATCCCCCAACAATTCCTACCATTACTAAGGAATAAGACATAAAAATTTGGTTTGCAACACCAATTGCTATAGAATGATAAGCACCTATAGCACGACCTATCATTATTGTACTTATAATGTTTACAAGTGCATTTAATATTTCTTGTAAAACAATAGGAGGAGCAAGTCTTCCAATTGTTTTTATAAAAGTTCTATTCTCTTTCGTTATTGTTTTCATGAGTATCATTTTTAGGTTCCTTTGAAATGTCTATCATTCCATCATAAAAAGTATTATAAATTCTGTCTAAATACCAAAAAGACATTGTAAGTATTAGATAAGATGAAATTTGCCATGTAAAAAAATCTATTATAAAAAGACCAATATTTCCAAATCCCCTAAGTAAAAAACTTATTATTTCCATAAGCAAGTACATAGTAGAAAAACACAAAAGCAAAATAGTAGCTGTTTTGAACCATCTTCCTTTTACCATTTTGTAGCTTGCAATAAGGCTTGGTAGTCCCCATATAGAAGTCTGAACAATTAAGTTTGCTGAAAAAACAAACGAAACACTAAGATGTATCATTAAAATTAGTATAAGTATTCTAACTAAATTTACAAATAAAATATTTTCTTGAATAAATCCAAAAGTTAGAAAATATCCTATCATTAAAGGAGACATAATAATAGAATATATAAATAAAGTAATTATGAATTTTAAAAAAAACTTGTAAGATTTTATTAATTTTTTCACAGTAAATATTTCTTTTCTAAGAAAATTTAGTGTTATATTTGTAAAAACAAGTGTCATAGAACCAGTAACAAGAGCGATGAAAAATGTTTCAAATATCGATATTGTTTCAGAATTTGCAGGATAATAAATTGTGTTTAGAAAATTGCTAAAAAAACTTATTAACCATATTATACCAACGATAATCGTTGTATAATAAAATATAATTTTGAAATTCTTTTTATAAGCAATTAATGAAACAGCAAAAATTTGATTTATTGTCATTTCCTTTTGTTCAGAATTTAACATGGTATTACCTTCCTAGTATTTGAAAATATTTAAAAAAATAAATTAGCAATTAAAAATGTGAGTATAATTTATTCCATGTAGCAAAATATAAATCATTATATCATATTTAAAAATAATATCAAAACATCACGATAGAGTAAAATATATAATTGACACTTTGTATATATTGTAGTATTATAAACTTGTAAATCTACATAGGGAAGGATTACGAATGAAAAAAACAATTTACAATACAATTGGAATATTATCTGTTATAATGGGATATATAGGAATATTCGTTCCAGTTTGGCCTACTACAGTTTTTGTAATAATCGCTTCTATAATGTTTACTAAAGCAAATCCTAAAATGTACAATTGGCTTTTGAATAGCCGTGCTTTAGGTCCTTATTTGCAAAATTACCATAATAAAATTGGTATAGCTATGCCATACAAAATACGTACAGTGTGGGTTATGATATCAGGCATGATATTTTCAGCTACACTTATTAATAATACTTGGATAAAAATAATGCTCGCAATTATTTCTATAGCAGTTGGGTTACATGTCTTTCTAATAAAAACTAGACAACCATATAGAAACGAAAAAATGGGTTTTATATATAATATAATCACTATTTTTTTGTGTTGGATATTTTTAGGCTCAGCAATGGTAATTAACCAAAATGAAGATTTATCTTTTTATTTAACAATTTTTATAATCGGATTAGTTTTATCAATTCCAGTATTAATATACGGTATAATATCGAACAAAAAAACTATAAAACAAGAAAAATCTGCATAGATGATAAAATCAGTAAAAATAAGATTAAAACCGACAAAAAACCAGCAAAAGAAATTATGGCGTTCAGCTGGTGTAGCTAGATTTGCTTACAATTGGGCATTAGAAAAGCAAAAGCAAAATTATCAAAACTCTGGAAAATTTATAAAAAACGGAGATTTAAGAAAAGAATTTACCGTTTTTAAAAAGCAAGATAAAAATCTTTGGCTTTATGAAACATCAAATAATGTAGCAAAACAAGCTATAAAAGATGTAGATGTAGCATTTAAAAATTTTTTTAACAAAAAATCTAGATTTCCAAAATTCAAATCTAAAAAGAAATCAAAACCATCTTTTTATAATGATAATGTAAAACTAAGATTTAAAAAAGATAGTTTTCTTCTAGAAAAAATCGGTTGGATAAAATGTTCAGAACCGTGGCGTATTTATAGTGATGAATTTTATAACCCTAGAGTATCTTATGATGGAAAGTATTGGTATATATCTGTAGGGCAAAACTATGAGCCAGTGCAAGAGGAACTTACAAAAGAATCTTTAGGAATATCTTTTTTACCATCTAAGCTAGCTTATGTTTCTAATGGTATGAATTTTGATAGTATAGATAATTTTGCAAAAGTAAAAAAGCTAAATAAAAAAATAACAAGGCTAAAAAAATCTATAGTTAGAAAAGAAAAAAATATAAATATTAAAAGTTTTAAAAATATAAACAAGCAAACGAAAAAATTAAATATTGTTACGAGAAAACTTATAAATTTTAAAAAAGATTTAATATATAAGGTAATATCTATGGTGGTGAAAACCAAACCATCTAGGATAGTGATACAGAGCTTAAATATTAAGCATATAAAAAGAAATAGTATGTTACACAAATCTATAAAAAGTCAAAATGTTTACAATTTTAAAAGAATTTTAGAATACAAATGTAAATTAGCTAACATAGAATTTGTAGAAAGTGTAGATGACCCAAAAATACATACAAATACTTGTTATGTTTGTGGTAACTACCAAAATAGTGAAAATATAAAAATATTTAAGTGTGAAGAATGTGGTAATAGAATAGATAAAATTAGTCAATCGGCTATAAATTTGTCTATTTCTAATTGGTAATTTAGTAAATAAAAAATTAGGCACTTTACCATCAATCTTGCTTTATTTTATTATATAAATACTGTTCGTTGTACAGGAATTTTAAGCCTTTGGAGTGATATATTTTTAAAAATCATGATGAATTAGGAATAAATAAATATTTGGCTTTTTAAATGAAATGTTTATTTTGATAAATGTTTATTTTGACAACGGGATGATGTTTTTTTCCATAAAAAAAAGTCCATTTTTAAAATGGACTTTTTTTTATTATTTACCATTCTCTAATATAGAAGCAGTTAATGCTTTGCAACGTCCACAGCTAGAACCTGCTTTTGTACGTTCTTGTATTTCTTCTTGTGTAGCAGCTCCTTTTGTTCTTTCCTCTAGTATAGTATCTATAGAAACTTGATTACAACGGCATATAAATTTTGATATCCATGGTATATGAGTGGTACATCCATCACATTCTCCACAAGCTCCAGTTTTTTCTACTAGTTCTTGAAAAGTTCTAGCACCTTCCATTTGAGTAGCACGTATATCTATATATTTTACTCCTGTTGTTTCACAAACATTCATAACCTTTCTTAAATCTTCTATGTGCACTCCATTTGGTGTTGTATATGAACTCATTATATTACTCCTTTTTAGTATATTCATTTTTTTTTTGAAAAAAATGTATTATATCATAAAATGTATAGTTTTGAAATATAAAATTTTATAATTTTTTTAAAAATTATTTCTATTAAATTCCTCTATAAAATCTGCTATTTTATTAAAAATTTCTGTATCTTCTCCACCATAATTGTTTGATAAAAGAACTAATATATAAGGAGAAGGGGCATATACAATAGCCATTTCATGCCAAGCTCCTCCAAAGCCATCAAACCATCCCGTTTTACTAGCTATTGGATAATCAGAACGTATAAATCCATAATGATTGTTTAATAAATGATTTAAAAATTCTTTGCTATGCTGTTCATTAGAATTTATATAGTCGTACATAGCTCTTGTAAGTATACCTGAATCTACTGCTGTAGTTCTTGAATATGTGATATTATGTACATTATCTCCATTTATACCTAAACTTTGTACAAATTCTATAAAACCATCTAATCCATGGATAGACCTAAGCATTCTAAGAGCTATATTATCACTAAAATAAATATTGTATCCTAAAAGTTGTCTTTGACTAAACATATGGCCAAACGAATATTTATCTTGAATAATACCACTACCACCTGCAAAATACTCACGTAAAAAAGGATGTTCTTCTGAGAGATTTATTTCACCATTATCAGCTTTTTGAAAAATATACATAGCATATGGAGCTTTTGTAAGACTAGCTGCAAAATAAACTCTGTTTGGGTTATGTGTAAAAGTAAAGTCGTTATATATATTAGAATAATACACTGCAATATGAGGAAATTGTTTCATAAAGTCTTCTAATATATGAGTTGGTATTTCTCTTTTTTCATTATTTTTGTATTCTTCTATTTCTGGAATTTCAGAAATATTTAAAAAATTATTATTTATAGAGATTGTGTTATTTATTTGTGAATTAATTTCTTCCAAATTATCATTAAATATAATTGTAGTATATACAAGTACAGCAACAAATGCTGCTACAGAAAAAAAAGAAAAAAAAGAAAGAAATTTTAATAATTTTTTTAAATTCATATTAAATCAACCTTTAGAGCAAAAAAAAGAATTTTTTTGCTCATTAATTATAATAGTTATAATGTATATCGGTAAAATTTATTTTATAATAGAGCCAACTTTAATTCTGTTACCTTTTATATAATCTTGACTTGAAATTATTTTTCCAAAAGGAGGTTGTATTTGTAAAAGATAAATAGCAGAATCAAAAGTTTTTATTATTATACCATACTTTGGATTTGAAGCTACAACTTCCCCTATATTTCCCATATATCCAAAAACCTCTTCTGCTCTGTGTATTTTTATTTTTGTATTATCAAAAAATGTATATGCAGTTGGCCAAGGATTTAAACCATTTATTAGATTTATAATAGATTTACTTGTGTTTTCAAAATTTATATGTCCCATATCTTTTGTAAGAATTTTTGTATATGTTGCTTCGTTTTCATTTTGTTTTTGTGGGAATATTTCATTTTTTTCTATCATTCTTAAAGTTTCTATTAAAGCATCAGCTCCTAAAAAACTCATTTCTGTAAAAACTTGACCGCTCGTTTTATTTTCTATATTCATTTCTTTTTTTAGAATAATATCTCCTCTATCCATAAATTCATTCATTTGTATAATTGTTACACCACTTGTAGTATCACCATTTATAATAGCAGTTTGTATTGGTGATGCACCTCTATATTTAGGTAAAAGCGACCCATGTATATTTATACAGCCATATTTTGTCATCTCTAATATTTCTTTTGGCAAAATTTGACCATATGCAATAACGACTATAATATCGAAATTTATTTTTTTTAGTTCGGATATAAATTCTTTAGATTTTGCTTTTTCTGGTTGAAAAATAGGTATATTTAATTTTAATGCTTCTTCTTTAATAGGAGGGTAAGACAATTTTTTCCCACGACCTTTTGGTCTATCGGGCTGTGTAACAACACAAGTAACTTGATAGTGCTTATTTAATTTTAAAAAAGTTGGAATTGCTATTTCTGGAGTGCCCATAAAACATACTTTCATTTGTTTCATCCTTTATTTTAATTCAGATTTTTATTTATTATACTATTATGGGTATTTATTTTCAATAATTTGATTAGTAACGAAAAATCAAAACAATTCAATTTTAAATAATAAAAAATGAATTTTTAAGTAATATTTAAAAAATTTTTGATAAAAATAATATAATCAATGATTTTGCTTTTAAAGTAACTAAAAGCTACCGAACTTCTTTTCGGTACATATTAGTATTTCGAGATTACAAATTTTTTAACATATGTAAGGTGGTGTAGTATGGAAGACGATAATAAAAATAGCTTTTATTTAGTAGGATTAAGCACATTAATACTTCTAGTTTGTTTAATTTTATCTATTTCACATAGCTTTATACTGTTTTTTTTATTCTCTTCTCTTACGATTCTAAATGTTTTTTTACTTATAAAAATAAGAAGAGGGTTACCAAGTAAGATAAAACAAGATATAAAGTATGGTAAAAAAAATACGAATGTAAGTAAAAGAAACAAAGAATTTCAATATAATACTGATAAAATTATCCGTAAAAACGCAAGTACCTTTGAAAGTATTATAAATAAAAAAGAAAATGTAAATATAAAAAGCATTGAAAATCTACCAAAAGAAACTTATGTTAAAAATTATAATGAACCTATTATTGAGAAAAAAACAGAAGATTTTGGTTTGCCGACTATCAATTTTGAAATAGAAAAAGAAGATGAAATTATTAGAGAAGATTTTTCAAAATATGATGAAGATAAACAAAAGGATATAGATAAAACAGCTGAAACATTGTACAATGAATATATAGATATGAGCAAATACAATTCTGATGTCTTTAATGAAAATCTCAATATATCTGAAAATGAAAATCTTGAAAAAAAAGAAAATGAGAAAATTAATATAGAAAATTTTTTTGTCCATGATAATGAAGATAGTAATACAAACATAGAAAATAATATAGTATACAACGAATATATAGATAATCTATACACAGAAAATACAGATGATAATGATATATATGATAAAAATTTTGAATATTTTAATGATTTTGATTTACCAACTATAGGATTTGAAGAAAATGAAAATTTTTTTAATGAAAAAATCTCAACTGGTGATATAAAAATTAAAGAAATAGAAATACCTAATTATAACATTATAAATCAAAATGAAGAAAATATGCTTTATACACCTAAATTCGAAGAAATAGATAGAGAAAAAATTAATATGTTCATAAAATTATTAACAGATTATCAAAAAAATTTCTTTTTAGAATTTGAAACTTTGATTATAGGTAAGGAAAAGGCAAATTTATTTATAAATGAAAACAGAATAATATCTTTATCTTTATTAGTAAATCAAATAAATGAAAAATTCAAAAAATATTTTCCTGTAAATATTTTAGAAGAAAAAGAAGACTTCATTATAATTGATAAAGAATATAAATACGTGATAGACTATATAGAACAAGACAAATAAGTTAAAAATATATAATATGAAATATTTATAATTGACATTTTGTGATATACTATAGATAAAAGAAACAAATTATTAATTTTTAGCTATAATTCAGGAGATTTTTATGATAGACGGGGTAGTTTTATCCAATTTAGTACGAGATATGCAGATACTTGTAGGTGGTCGTATAGATAAAATACATCAACCAAACAAAGAAGAAATAGTTCTAAACATAAGAGCAGGTGGAAAAAATCATAAACTTTTTATAAGTGCAAATGCAAAAGTATCCAGAGTTGTTTTTACAAATGAAAAGTTTGAAAATCCAGAACATCCACCTATGTTTTGTATGTTACTTAGAAAACATATTAATGGACGTATAATATCTATTACACAACCAAATTTTGAAAGATTAGTAGAAATAGAGATAGAGTCTATGACAGAATTAATGGAAATAACTCAAAAAAAACTAATAATAGAAATAATGGGGAAACATTCTAATATTATTTTAATTAGAGGAGATGGTACTATTATAGATTCTATAAAACATATAAACCATTTGATTAGTTCTGTTAGAGAGATTCTACCAAATAAAGTGTATAATTTTCCACCAAATCAAAATAAAATTAATTTTTTAGAATTTTCATATGAGAATTTTCAAAATATTTTTGAAAATAGAAACAAAGAAATATCAGAATTAATATATAAGAGTTATACTGGTATAAGCCCAAGTATGTCAAATATTATATGTATTAAATCTAAAATAGAGCCAAACCAATTAATATTTAACGAAGTAGAAAAAAATAATCTTTTTAATTCTTTGTTAGAATTGAAACATGATATTCAAAATAATAATTTTACCCCATTTGTAGTAATGAAAAATAACGGAAAAGAAACTTTTATAGCTGTACATACTGTGTATAAATGGGCATATAATGGTTTTAATATAAAGGAATTTGATAATATATCGTCTGCTATAGAATATTTTTGTAAAAATAAAGAACAAAATTATAGAACAACACAGAAAATATCAGATTTAAAAAAAATAGTAAACCAAAATATATCTAGGGCTACTAAAAAACACGAAATATTTTTAAAAAATTTAAAAGAAATAGAAAATAGAGATTTATTAAAAATTTATGGAGAAATTATTTTGTCAAATTTATACAATATAAAATCTGGTCAAAAAATATTAAAAACTCAGAATTTTTATGATGAAAATAATTCAGAAATAAATATAGAATTAAACGAAAACTTAACACCTGTAGAAAATGCAAATATATACTTTAAAAATTATAATAAACAAAAACGTTCTTATGTTAAAATAATAGAGCAAATGAAAGAAAACGAATTACAAAAAAACTATTTGGAAAGTATATATAACTCACTTTTAAGAGAACTTACAGAAACAGAAATTGAAGAAATAAGAGAAGAACTAATACTTGAAAAAATTTTAAAAAAGAAAAAGACTAAAAAGCGAAAAAATATTGTATCTACTCCAATGAAATTTATTTCTTCAGATGGATTTGAAATTTTTATTGGAAAAAACAACAAACAAAATGATGAATTAACAATAAATGCTAGTAACTTTGATATGTGGTTACATACAAAAGATACAGCAGGTTCACATGTTATAATAAAATCCAATAACAAAAATATACCTAATACAACTATAGAAGAAGCTGCATCTCTTGCTGCTTTTTATTCAAAAGCACAAAACTCAGATAATGTAGCTGTTGACTATACATTTAAAAAATTTGTAAAAAAACCAAATGGAGCAAAACCCGGTATGGTAATATATACAAATAACAAAACAACTTTTGTTTCACCAACAATGAGTATATAAATCGAGTAGGAGGCTATCAAATAATTGAATAGCCGACCTCTCACACCACCGTACGTACGGTTCCGTATACGGCGGTTCTTTAGTTTACTAGATAGATTTATAATAATCGGTAAAAAATAAATAACCCTCATTTCTTAATGTTTGGG
>Ga0268261_10000369_pt1 | contig 27778 bp, 19 predicted proteins | sample TergutNc150P1_FD_190353 | JGI IMG/M metagenome (GOLD analysis project Ga0268261, IMG submission 190353) | Nasutitermes corniger P1 segment gut microbial community from laboratory colony in Florida, USA - Nc150 P1 (SPAdes) (version 2) | ecosystem: Host-associated > Arthropoda: Insects >... | reverse complement strand
GATAATCTCTTTAATCACCAACTTAGCAATCTCTTTCTCATTCTCATTCAAATGATTGTTTAAATCACCCATAAAAGCTAAGGCTTCGTCAACAGGTAATTTTGTGAACTCATATATGTTCAAACCATTGACTTTAACCGCTAACACTTGTTGAGACAATCTAGCCCCATGACAGGTTGGACAAGTTGTTTCTGACATAAAGGTACCATACCACTTCTTAGCCCCCTCTGAAGTTGTGGTTTCATAACGACGTTGAATCAAGGTTTTAATCCCTTCAATATAATCCAAACGGGTATGAGAACCACTACCACTTACCATCGTATAAGAGATTGGTTTGTCAGACCCATAAAGGATAATCTCCATCTCTTTTTTAGAAAATTTAGACATTGGTTTATTCATATCTATTTTATAAGCATCACATAAAGCTCTTAGTTTTTGTGTTTCAAGATTGTCTTTATCAATGATGTTTTTATAATATTTAATCGCCCCTTGATTGATCGATAAATCCATATCTTCTATCATTAAGTCCACATCTGCTTCAAAGACAACCCCTAAACCTTTACACGTTCCACAAGCACCTAAAGGTGAGTTGAATGAAAACAATGAAGGTTCTAATTTAGGAATAGAGAAACCACAAATAGGACAAGCAAAGTTAGAAGAAAACTGTAATCTTTCTTTACCTGTTTCAACTTCAATCAACCCATCACTAATTTTCAAAGCAGTTTCTAATGAATCATACAAACGTTCATTGATGTCTTCTTTTAAGACCAATCGATCAACAACCACATCGATATCATGTCTTTTATTCTTATCTAAATCTTCCACTTCTTCTAACAAGATCAATTCCTTATCAACATAAGCTCTGACATACCCATCATTGATTAAACGTTCTAATAAATGTTTATGAGTACCCTTTTGATTTCTTACAACCGGTGCTAAAATAGACAACCTAGTCCCTTGTGGTAAAGCTGTAATCTTCTCAACCATTTGTTTGATTGACATAGCTGATATTTCAATCCCATGCTCAGGACAAAAAACATGTCCGACTCTTGCATACAACAATCTTAAATAATCGTATATCTCAGTCACCGTACCAATCGTTGAACGTGGATTGTTATGGGTTGTTTTTTGTTCGATTGAGATTGCTGGACTTAGCCCTTCAATCGAATCAACATCAGGTTTTTCACTGTTACCTAAAAACTGTCTGGCATAAGCAGACAAGGATTCCATATACCTTCTTTGTCCTTCAGCATATATCGTATCAAACGCCAAAGAAGATTTACCAGAACCTGATAAACCTGTCATTACTACCAATTTTGATCTTGGTATTTCTAAATCTATATTTTTTAAGTTATTAACACGTGCACCTTTAATAACTATTTTATCATTATCCATATTATCATTCCCATCTTTATAAAACTAACTTATCAATTATACCATTAATTGTTAGATTGACAATGTTAATTATTTGTCTAAAAAAAATTGATTTAAATTACTTTAAATCAATCTCTTTATTCAGTATTCTTTGACCCAACTCTTTAACTTTGAATTCGATTGTCTCTATCGTTTCTTTAAAGACTTCATCACTTTGTCCACTAGGATCATCCAAACCCCAATCTTCACGATATTGACAAGGTAAGAAGGGACAATCGACATTACAACCCATTGTAATAACAATATCTAATGGTGGTATCTCTTCTAAGGTTTTATTTCTTTGAGTTAATTCCATATCTATCCCATATATTTCTTTCATCAATCTAACAGCATCTTGATTGATTTGTGCCTTTAGATGGGTTCCTGCACTGTATGAGTTATACACATCACTCTCAAAGTATTTGCCTAATGCTTCAGCCATTTGTGAACGACATGAATTGTGAACACAGATAAAGCCAACGTTTGGTTTATGATTCATTTTCTGTTTCTCCTTTAAAAATATTTTTATACAATGCATTGGCTATTAATGCCGCTAGGATTTGTAAAAAGATAAATATCAACCCATCTATCGGTCTTATCCCAGAAGGTGCATCTGTAAACATACGTGCCAATGTTACTTGAGGATTCGCAAAATTAGTCGATGAGGTAGCCATGATATTGCCACCTACCAACAAACCAATCATTAAACTTGTCTTATCTGATTTAACCTTCACTAAAAACAAGATACACAGTATTAATATAAAGGTTGCGATAAATTCACCAAAATATATAAATCCACTACGCTCTCTACTTGCGATATGAAAGAGGTAACCCAAGTAATGATAAAACATCAGATGAGTAATCAATACACCTAGTAATCCTCCTATAAATTGAGCAACTATATATTTAATTGCCAGTGCTTTGTTAAAGCTTTTATCTAAGTATGCGATCATGGTTACAATCGGATTAAAATGTGCCTTTGATATTGGACCAAACATTTCAATTAATGCAGCTAGAATAAAAGCTACCGCAATCGCATTAGCAAGTAAAGCCATATGAGACGTATTCTCCATAACAACTGTAAACTTCGTATACGAACCAATACTTGCAACAACCAGTATACAAGAACCTATCAGTTCAACCAATACTTTCTTTTGATCACTTACCATTAACATTCACGCCTTCTTTCTACAATAGATGCAAAGGATTGAAAATATCTTTCCAATTCTACCATCGTCTCTTTATTAATCGTATAATACGCCCATTTGCTTTCTTTACGGACTTCTATCAAACCACAATCACTCAATAACTTCATATGATGAGACAGTGTTGATTGACTAATATTTAAATGTTCTAACAAATCACATGCACACCATTCCCCATCTTTTAACATCCCAACAATCTTTAACCGAGTCGCATCATTCAACCCTTTAAAACATTGTAACAATACTTCTTCTTTCATAAACTCACCTCATATCGATAAACATCAATGTATAGTATAAACGATATATCGATAAACATCAATGTATACGCATTAAAAAAAGATTGCCTATAGCAATCTTTCAATATCTGCTTCGATTAATTCTGGTGCTGTATAAGGAGCATAACGTTTCACAACTTTACCTTCTCTAGAAATTAAAAACTTGGTAAAGTTCCACTTGATAGAACCACCCAACATCCCTTTTTGTTGGGCTTTCAAATACTTGTATAAGTCACACGTTTTATTACCATTGACATCTACCTTATCAAAAGTGGTAAAAGAAGTCTTGTAGTTCAAACGACAGAATGATTCTATCTTTTCATAAGAACCAGGTGCTTGATGGGCAAACTGATTACAAGGAAAAGCCAATACTTCAAACCCTAAATCATTATACAATTCTTGTAGTAGTTCCAAGCCTTCTAATTGTGGAGTAAAAGCACACTTAGTGGCTGTATTGACAATCAATAATACTTTGTCTTTATACTCTGATAAAGAAACCTCTTCTTCTTTACCATTCTTTACTGTAATATCATATAAGTTCATCCAACCACTCCTTTTAACTATTATAACAAATTTCATCCTTGTCATAATAAATAAGTATCAATAATATTAAACGACCCTTTTAAACAACTTCTCTATATCATAATTAGACAAGGTAATAATAATAGGACGACCATGTGGACAATGATCATAATTTTCACATAAAACCAATTGATTCAATAAAGCTTGTTGGGCATCTTTAGACATATAATAATTGGCTTTTAAAGACATCTTACAAGAAGCTAAAATCATCTGTTCTTTTTTAATCTCATTGATTTTTAGATTCTTTTGCACCAACAGATACTCAATACATTGACTGACTGATTCAAAGGCACGATCTATATCTATCCACTTAGGAATACTTCTAAAACACAAATCATGATTGGCCATCTGCTCATAAACCAATCCAACTGCATTTAACACTTCTACATGCTCATCTACCTTTAACTTCTCACTCGATGTTAAAGGAATAATGATGGGTACTAACAGTTCCACTTGATTGATATCATTGGACCCTTCTAACAGTTTTTCATAATTGATTCGTTCTGCAGCCGCATGTTGATCTATGATATGTAAGCCTTTATCACTAGAAGCTAAAATATATGTTTGATTGTATTGACCTATCGCAATCAAATGAATCTTACTGTTTTGTACCAATATCTCTTCTTTAATAGGTATTTCTACCTTAACATGTATCTCTTCAATAACCTCTTTACCTAAGACTTGAATGTCTTGTATAGAAGGTTTATCTTCAATGAAAGGTGTATCTTCTTCTATATTTATAGAGTCACTAACACCATAAGAAACCTCTTTAGTAAGAGGTTGTTTGATATCATAAGAAAAATCTAAACTTGGTTGTGACACCTTATCTTTAACAAAGAAAGATTTACGTTTTAAAGAGAAATGTTCTTTAATAGACTCTCTTATTAACTCAAGTAATTCTTCTTCTTTAGAGACTCTTACTTCTAACTTTGCTGGATGTACGTTGACATCCACCAATTGATAATCACACGCAATGTTTAAACAAACAATAGGATATCTTCTTTCCATCAAGTAATCTTCATATCCTTCAATAACTGCTTTAACCAGTTCTTTGTTTAAAACCAGACGATTGTTGATGAATAGATTGATATGGTTCTTGTTTGATCGAGTCGTTTCTTTGTTAGAAATATAACCTGATAAAACAAAATCGTTGTTAGAAGCTTCTAACTTTTCTAAACCTTTAACAATATCTATCGAATAAATAGAATGTATGACTTGTAGAATGTCGTTATTACCATTGGTTTTTAATAAGACTTGATTGTCATTGACCAAAGAAAAAGCTATGTTTGGATAAGTCAATGCATATTTGTTTAAGACATCGATGACCTTAGACAATTCTTTTTTAAAGGATTGTAAATACTTAAAACGAGCCGGTACATTGTAAAAAATATTGTAGACAGATACCTTGGTTCCTTTTTGGCTATAACCTGGTATTAAAGTATCATCATAGGTTTGATAAGTATAACCTTGGTTACCATCATTAGAAGAAATGCTAAGTTTAGAAACAGATTTGATTGAAGCCAAGGCTTCCCCTCTAAAACCAAGGGTATGAATGTTAAACAAATCGTATTCACTTAAGAGTTTACTTGTCGCATGTTCTTGACTTGCGAGTAGTAAATCTTCTTTAGACATCCCTGTTCCATTGTCGATAACTTCAATTAATTGTACGCCATTGTTAATTAAGACAACATCTATCTTACTCGCCTTGGCATCTATGGCATTCTCAATCAACTCTTTAACAACAGAAGCTTGGTTTTCAACAACCTCACCTGCTGCAATTTTACTGGCTAGATCAGGTGACATTATTTTTATTTTATTAGACATACGCTCACCTATTCTTTTAATTTTGTTTGTAACTCACTCAAATAAGTCAATGCTTGTAAAGGCGACAATTCATTGATATTCAACCCAAGAATTTCTTCTTTTAAACCATCCTTATTTTCAACCACTTTAACTTGTTTATTCAAATCAACATTCACCAGATCATTCTCTTCTTCTAAGACATGTAAAATACGATAAGCATTCTCAATAATACCTTGTGGCATAGCCGCAAGTTTAGCCACATGTATCCCATACGACTTATTGATCGAGCCTTCTTTAATCTTGTAAGTAAAAGTAATCTGTTGATTGGATTCATCGACACAAGCTTGATAGTTTTTAATATTAGGGTATAAAGAAGCCAAACGTGTTAATTCATGGTAATGGGTAGAAAACAAGACTTTCGCTTTTGAATGTTTGGCTAAGTATTCCAACATGGCATAAGCAATCGACAAACCATCAAAGGTTGCGGTTCCTCTACCCAATTCATCAAATAAAATCAATGAATCATCACTGGCTTTATTGATGGCATGGCTGGCTTCTAACATCTCAACCATGAAAGTAGATTGTCCTTCTAACTGGTTGTCATTGGCACCAATACGTGTATAAATTTGGTCAAAGAGTTTGATATGACAAGAAGCAGCTGGCACATAACAACCCATTTGCGCCATAATAACAATTAAAGCCAATTGTCTTTCATACGTCGATTTACCACCCATGTTAGGACCAGTAATAATTAAGATAGAGGTATCCTTATCCATATAGAAATCATTGTTGATAAAATCATGATCACTATCTATCGCTTTTAAAACTGGATGAAAAGAATCTTTGATATCAATGATTGATTCTTTGTTAAAGATGGGTCTGGTAAAGTTAAATTGATTAGAAGTGGTGTAGAAAGAAACCATAACATCTAAATATGCTAGTTTTTGCCCCAATAATTGTAAGGGTTTGGTATAAGGCGTTAACTTAGCAACAAACTCTTTATACAAGTCATTTTCTAACTTAGCTAAGTTTTCATTGGCTGTTAAAATCAATGATTCTTGTTCTTTTAATTCACTGTTGATATAACGCTCAGCATTGGCCAATGTTTGTTTACGAATATAACCATATTCATCCTTAATCAAATCTTTATTGGCATTAGAAACCTCTATATAATACCCAAAAACCTTGTTGTACTTAACCTTTAAATTCTTTATCCCAGTCAACTCTTTTTGTCTAGATTCAAAATCTAACAACCATTGACTCGATTCTTGAACAACTTGACGATAGTGATCTAACAATTCATCGACACCATCTTTAATGATTTTATCTTGATTACCTTCTATTAAATTAGCATCTATGGTTTGTACAATAGCTTCTTGTAAAAAGACCAAAGCATCATAATCACTTAAATATTCTTTAACAACATCCTCTTCAATCAAAGACAATTCATCTTGAATCAACTTGGCTTGTTTTAAAGATTTTAACAACCACAACATCTCTTTAGGCGAAATAGACTGTATTGAAAGTTTACTCGTTATTCTTAACAAATCATATATATCTTTTAGATAAATAGAAAGTGTCTCGGTTGTAATAAAGTTACTTAATAAGGCTTGAACAAAATCTAAACGTTGGTTGATTAGAACTTCATTTTTAAGAGGTTGTTGGATAAACTCTTTTAACAAACGTCCCCCCATAGCAGTTTTGGTTTTATCTAAATACCAAAACAAAGAACCATACTTCTCTTTGTTTTTAATGGTAGAAGTTAACTCTAAGGCAAATTTAGTCGAGAAATCTAAATCCATAGTTTCGCTCGTTGTATACTCGATATCTAAGTAGTAGTTGATCGATGACATATTCATTTGTTGAATATAAGACAAGACTTGTTTAAAGGCTTTTAAATATTGATCTTGTATGTTGTTTAAAACATCATGCTTAAACGAATCATCTTCTTTTACAAACGACAACAAAACCCCTTCACTTTTTACAATAGCATTCAAACTTGAAGAATCAAATGAAGTATCTAAGACAATCTCTTTAATATTGTACGATTGTATTTGTTTGTATAGTTCGTTGATATCTTTAACAATAGTATGGGCTTTTAACTTACCAGTCGTACAATCACACAAGGCTAAGTAGTAATAAGAAGCATCGCTATCTAAACCTAAGATAAAGTTGTAATCGTTACTAGCAACATCGATGGTTGTACCTGGTGTGATGACTTTAACAACATCTCGTTTGACAATCTTAGTATTTTGAGATGGTGCTTCTAACTGTTCACAAATAGCGACTTTAAAACCATTGTCAATCAGTTTTTGTATATATGCATCGGCCGCATGAAAAGGCACACCACACATCGGAATACGCTCTTCTAAACCAGCATTTCTTCCCGTTAAAGCAATTTCTAAAACAGTACAAGCAGTTAGTGCATCTTCAAAAAACATTTCATAAAAGTCTCCCAAACGATAAAAAAGGATCGCATCTTGGTATCGATCTTTTACTTCCATATACTGTTTCATCATCGGTGTTAGTTTTTCTCTATCCCATTGTTCATTCATGATATCACCCTGATACATTATAACAAATTATTCTTATCATTTATACAGATAAAGTGTTACAGTAAATCTTTATTACACGTAATAATTAATCACTTTTATTCAATAATCATAATGTTTACTTATAGTATGTTTTGCATACCTATAAATATTTGTATAAAGTTTAATTTTTCACAAAATATTTATAAGCAAAATGTATACTTAAATCTTCTTCTTTGTTATACTTTAAACATGAAAAATACATATTATATGAAAGGAATTATAATAAATGAGTAAAATCTTTGAAGAAGCAGTAAAGAAGAATATGGAAGAGACGATTTCTTGGTTTAAACATTTACATGAAAACCCAGAATTATCTTTCAAAGAGTATGAAACAACGAAGTATATTATTGAAAACTTAAAAAAGTTAAGTAATATTGAAGTATTAACACCAACTGAAACTGGTTGTATTGCGGTTTTAAAAGGTAAAGAAGCAGGTCCAGTGATTGGTATTAGAGCAGATATTGATGCATTACCAGTAATGGAAGAAACACAAGTGGATTACAAGTCTAAAACAGACAATGTGATGCATGCCTGTGGTCATGATGTTCATACATCTACTCTATTAGCAGCAGCAACCATTTTAAATGATTATGCAGATCAAATGAAGGGAACCATCAAGTTCATCTTCCAACCAGCTGAAGAATTACCACCAGGTGGCGCTATCGGATTGGTTGAGTCTGGTGCTTTAGATGATTGCGATTACATCTTTGGTGCTCACTTAATGCCAAATATTCCTACTGGAAAAGTTGCCTTTAAAGCAGGGGCTATCTTTGGAGCAAGTGACAAGTTTTTCTTAACCATTCAAGGTAAAGGTGGTCATGCGGCAGTACCTAACTTAACTGTTGACCCGGTAATTGTTGCAGCTGAGATTATCTTAGCTTTACAAACAATCGTTTCAAGAAAGACCCATCCTTTCTACAACCCAGTTATTTCAACAACAGTTGTTCATACACCAATTGGTGCAGAAAACGTTATTCCTGATACGATTGAATTAAGAGCATCAATTAGAAACAACGATGTTCAAGTCAGAGAAGAAACAGCAAAATGGGTAAAACAAATCATTGATGGTATTTGTATGGCTCATGGTGCAACCGCAGATTTAGATTATCGTTTTGGTTATGCACCTGTTATCAATGATGAACAGGCTTACCAATTATCAGTTGCTGCAGCTAGAACATTTATGCCTAATGATGATGTATTAATTTTAGAAGATCCAATTCAAGCAGGTGAAGATTTCGGGGCTTATTCTAAAGTTGCTAAAACATCTTACTTCTTATATGGTGGCGCTAATCCAGAAAAAGAAACGAATGTTAGCCCACACAATCCTAAATATAAAGCAGACACAGATGCAATGTATTATGCCATTATGATGTTTTGTAGTCTAGCTGAAGAAATCTTAATGAAATAAGGGAGTTATTCATGGAACATTTAGAACAATTAGCTAAAAGTATGATGCCTGAAACAATCGAGTGGTATGAGCATTTACACACCATTCCTGAATTAGGCTTTGAAGAGTTTGAAACAACAAAATATATTATTGAACAATTAAGTAAATTAGAAAACATTGAAATCTTAACCCCACATCCAACTGGATGTGTGGCTGTTTTAAAAGGCAAACAAGATGGACCAGTCATCGCGATTAGAGCTGACATTGATGCTTTACCTTTAGTAGAGGAAGCAGATGTTCCTTACAAGTCTAAAAACGAAGGTAAAATGCATGCGTGTGGTCATGATGGTCATACTGTTATGTTACTAGCAGCTGCTAAGATTTTAAACAACGAAGTTAACGATATTAAAGGAACGATTAAATTCATCTTCCAACCAGCTGAAGAATTATTCCCAGGTGGTGCTGTTGGACTCGTTGATTCTGGTGTCTTAGATGATGTCAATTATTTCTTTGGAACGCATTTAATGCCTACTTTCCCAACTGGAAAAGTCATGATGAAACCAGGAACCATTTTTGCTTCTTGTGATGCCTTTGATATTACCATTCAAGGTAAAGGTGGTCATGCGGCAGTACCTGATAAAGCAGTTGATCCAGTGGTTACAGCAGCTGAGTTAATTATGGCTTATCAAACAATTGTTGCTAGAAAGGCACATCCTTTCTATCGTCCAATCATCTCAACAACCGTTTGGCATACACCAATTGGTGCTGAAAACGTTATTCCAGATACGTGCCAAATTGGTGCATCAATTAGAAACGTTGATGAGAAAGTTAGAGAAGAAACAAAAACATGGATTGAGCAAATCACTCATGATGTGTGTCATGCCCATGGTGCAAGTGCAACCATCGATTATGAATGGGGTTATGCACCTGTTATCAATGATCAAGATGCTTTCTTATTTACAAAGATTGCTGCAAGTGCCGCAATTGCTGATGAAGACATCATCATCTTAAAAGATTCAATTCAAGCTTCTGAAGATTTTGGTGCTTACCGTAAAATTGCTCCAATTAACTATTTCTTAATTGGTTCAGGTAACGAAGCCAAAGAAGCTGATGTGTATCCACATCATCCAAAATATAAAGTTGATACAGATGCTTTCTACACAGGTATTTTAATGCATATTTCAATTGCTAATACCATGTTGATTCAAAAAGTATCTAATCCATAGGAGAAAACCATGAATAATTTTGAACAGTTAATCAAAGAAAATCAAGGGTTGATGCAAGAATGGTTTGAACATTTACATCAAAATCCTGAGTTGTCTTTTGAAGAGTATGAAACAACTAAGTATATCATCCAACAACTTTCTAAGTTGGAAAACATTAAGATTGAAACACCTTGTGAAACAGGTTGTGTCGGTATCTTAAAAGGTAAATTAGATGGACCGACCATCGCATTAAGAGCAGATATTGATGCTTTATTGATTGCAGAAGAAACAGATGTGCCTTACAAATCAAAAAATGAAGGTGTTATGCATGCGTGTGGGCATGATGCACACACGACTTCTTTATTAGGTGTCGCAACCATTTTAAATGGTGAAGTAGACAAACTAAAAGGAACGGTTAAATTCATCTTCCAAGCAGCAGAAGAAAAACCACCAGGTGGTGCCATTGACATTGTTAAATCAGGTGTCTTAGATGATTGTAAATTCATCTTTGGAGCCCACTTAATGCCAAACATGCCAACTGGTAAAGTCGCTTTAAAACCTGGTTTCATGTTTGTTGCTAGTGATCGTTTCGATATTACTATCAATGGTAAAGGTGGACATGCAGCGATGCCAAATGCTTCAATCGATCCAGTAATCATCCAAGCAGAAATGATTATGGCTTTCCAATCAATCGTTTCAAGAAAAACAAACCCATTGTTTAGACCAACCATTTCTACAACGGTTGTTAACTCTGCACCTGGTGCCAGCAATGTTATTCCAGATACAGTAAACTTACAAGGTTCAGTACGTAACTTAGATTTACAGGTTAGACAAGAAACTGCTGATTGGATTCAAAAGATTGCTAATGGTGTTTGTGCAATGCATGGTGCAACTTGTGACATCACTTATGAGTTTGGTTATGATCCAGTTGTTAATGATGATGCCGCTTATGAGTACACATTACAAGCAGCGCATAACTTCTTAGATGAAAAAGACATCGTTATTATGAAAGAACCAATCCCAGGTTCAGAAGACTTTGGTGCTTACTGTTCAGTATGTCCATCTTCTTACTTCTTATACGGTGGCGCAAACAAAGAAAAAGGAACCGATGTCATGGTTCACAATCCAAAATACAAAGCAGATACAGATGCAATGTATTATGCTTCTATGATGTTCTTAAACATTGTTGAAGAATTATTAATGAAATAAAACAGTTAAGATCTTTGCAAAAAGATCTTTTCTTTATAAAGAAAAGGATGAGATTATTTCTCACCCTTTTTAAGTTTATTCAAGTAACGATAAATACTTGGTTCTGATATTTGTAAAATATTGGCTACTTCTACAACTGCACCCTTTATTTTAAAGATACCTTTTTTCTCTAACTTAGCTACAATCTCAACCCTTCTATCTTGTGAAAGATATGCAATGGTTGTATCAAACTCATACTTAGAGAAATGACCGGCTATCATATGGTTTTGTGTTAAGTATTCCTCTATCGTATTGTAGATTCTCGTTGTGATATTATCACTATCTTTTAACGTTTTCTCTTTATGAGCAATGATTTCATCTGGATGAATCAACTTCATTAACTCACTTGCTAAATCAACAAACTTACTATCATCAAAGAAGATACCAAGTACACCAACCAAGACATTGTTCTCTCTAATAAAGTACAAAGAAGTACGATATTTTTGATGTTCAATATCCGTATAGTTGAAAGAACAACGATAGTCTGTTTTTTGGTAACGTTCTTTTTTAATCAACTCAGCGATTTGTGGTGAAGCCACTTCCCCTACTTTAACCCCAGCTACATGATTGTCGCAAACAGAAATGATTGGAAAATCATCTCTACTGACATCATACAATACACTTTGGTATTGAGGACCAAAAGCCAAAGTGATAAACTTGGTTAAATGGACATAAGAATTTAATATTGAATTCATCTTAAAGTCCTACTTTAAAGGCTCTAAATGTGCTTGGAAGTGTCTTAAAATAGGTGGCTCCCAAGTAATTTTATAACCCTTAACTTCGTTGGCTCTTGATTTGATATTGATCAATGCTTGCGCCATAATATCAATATGCGCTTGTGTATACACACGACGAGGAATCGCAAATCTAGTAAAATCAAACTCTGATTTTAACTGTTCCTTTGTATCTGGATCATTACCCATCATAAACGAACCAATATCACATGTACGAATACCTGCTTCAATGTATAACTCAATCGCTAGTGCTTGTCCAGGAAACTCATTGTATGGAATATGTGGAAACATATCTCTTGCATCTACGAAGATACCATGTCCACCAGCTGGAGATTGATATGAAATACCAGCATCATCTAATTGTGCTGCCAAGTATTCAATTTGACCAATACGATATCTTAAGAAATCTTCATTTAACCCTTCATATAAACCGATTGCTAAGGCTTCAATATCTCTTCCAGATAAACCACCATAAGTCGTAAATCCTTCAAATGAAATGGTTCTAGCCTTACATTGCATGAATAAATCTTCGTTGTCTTTAACCCCTAACAATCCACCCATATTAACAATGGTATCCTTCTTAGCAGACATGGTAAAGACATCAGCTTGCATGAAACAATCTTTAACGATCTCTTTGATCGTTCTATTTTCTTGACCTGCTTCTCTTTGTTTAATAAAGTAAGCATTCTCTGCATATCTAGCTGCATCAATACAGAAAGTAATCCCATACTTCTTACATAAAGCAGCCGTCTCTTTAATATTACCTAAAGATACCGGTTGACCCCCAGCAGAGTTGTTAGTAATCGTTGTAATAATAACCCCTACATTTTCAGGACCATACTCATTGATCAACTTCTCTAACTTAACATTATCCATATTCCCTTTAAAGTCAGCTCTAACTTTAGGATCTTTTGCTTCAGCTACCACACAATCAACTGCCCTAGCCCCTGCTATTTCTACATGCGCTCTAGTTGTATCAAAATGCATATTAGAAATCGATACCTTACCTTCACTTAACAACAAACCAAATAACACTTGCTCAGCAGCTCTACCTTGATGTACCGGTTGAATATACTTATAACCAAAAATATCTTGTGCATTCTCAACCAATCTAAAATAAGATTGTCCACCAGCATAAGCCTCATCCCCACGCATGATACCTTCCCATTGTGAAGAAGACATCGCATTGGTCCCTGAATCAGTTAATAAATCAATATACACATCTTGAGACTTTAAATTAAACAAGTTATAGTTGGCTTCCTTAATCTTTTCAATACGTTCTTCTCTTGTTAACATCGTAATGTTTTCAACCATTTTAATTCTAAATGGTTCCGCAATATACTTCATATACATCCTCCAATTATTATCATTTTTTATTACTCTAATAGTATCATTTATAACCCTATAAGTCTATTAGTATTTATCAACTTCGATAAATTTTTATTATTTTTTATCACTCTTTCTAAAAAGACATCTATATATAAAAATGATATAATATATCAAAGAGAATTTGGAGGGATTAATATGGTCGATTTATATGGAACAAACCCAGAAGAAGTCAGTACTGTCCGCAAAACAAGTGACTTTATAGACAAGTATGATTTAACATTTGAAGAAAACTTAAAGTTGTTTCAAGATGATTTATCTGACTTCATCTTTAACACAGCTAAAATAGAAAACAGTCAATTAAGCTATTTACAAACCAAAGATGTCATCGATGGTAAAAGCATTCCTGGTCAAGACCCAGAAGACATCATTGTCGTCAACAATCTAAGACTGGCTTGTGATTACATTCAAGAACATATCCATGATAAGGTGAGCTTAGATCTAGCTTCACAGTTAAATAAAATCATTGTAAAAAGTGCCTTGATTTATCGTTCATCTAGTAAGAAAAGCAAAGAAACATATGGTTTTGAAGCTCAACCATGGTGCTTGTCACCAGGCATTGAAGATAAGGTTACCACCTTTATAGATGAGTTAAAAGAATTGCCTTCTATTACCGATCAAGCCATGTCTTTATGGATTTACATGTTAAAGACACGCTTCTTTGAATCAGGAAACAAACGTACTGGTTTATTGCTGGCGAACTTGTTGATGATTCAACATGGTAAAGGAATGATTTCTATTCCAGCAAACTATTTACAAGACTTCAAAACACAAGTAACCAACTATCGTGAAACTGAAGACATTGAACCTTTAAAACAGTTTATCTACGATTACTGTATTCAAGGTAAATAAAAACCTATCAAATAGACAACCATTTTAAGGTCTATTTGATAGGTTTTTTCATGTTTATACTCCTTATATTTTTTTGCTTCTTTTAGTTAACCGGTATAAATATTAATCTAGCATCATCTTGTCTTTGACTTTTATCGAAAATTGGATTTTTAAAATCGGTTGTGATGACATCACCTTCTTTTAAATCAACAATCACATCTGAATCTTTATAATTAAAGTAATTAATCGCAGCTATTTTTAAACAAGATTTTTGGTAACCAGCTGTTGGTACGCTCTCATTACTCGCAAGGGCACAATGTTCAAATTCCCACCCCGTATTTTGTTTGTTCTCTTCACTAGAAAATTCTCGATTGGTTGATAAAGTATATTTACCTGGTGCAATATCAATACCAACAATAAAATTACCAAGACCAATTTCGTTACTTAGCTGTGGTTGTGTGATGGCTTTAAAGTGTAAGGTAGAATCTCTATCTATAACTAAAGAGTCTCCTTCAAACAATAATAATTGCACACTTGTAGGTACCATCCATAAATTTGAATCTCCTTCAATACCTAACGAAATATAGGCTCCATGTTTTAAACCTTTAAACTGATCACGATTTAGTCTAAAACCACCCTTGCTTTCACTCGCAAAGACTTGGTATAAACCAGGCTTTACATCACCATTGATTCCTACTAACAATGTTACTCCATCAGTAACTGCCAATTCTAAATCTTGACCTCCAGCGATTAAATCGTTGATTTGACTCATAGTATTCGTCGTAAAATCATAAGGGGTTACCTCTTCTATTGGTGCTTCAGCATAGATATCTTGATTGCTAGAACCACATGCCATTGACAATAATAGGACTGGCATCATCCCTATTACTTTAAAAATTCTTCTCATACTACTCTCCTTTAATTAATCTTATATTAACTTTAAATTAACACTATTTTAACATTATAATAATTTAACAAACAAGTAATTTTATAATTTTTATACGCAAAAAAAAGTGACTTTAATCCAAAGCCACTTCTGTTATTTCTATACTTAATCACCTTAAAATAAAGGTGCAAACAATCTCAATATAACTTGTAGCAAACGTTTCAAAACATGTCCTTTTCTTTCTACCAAAGGTACCAACTTAGAATTGCCAATCTCTTGATTAAAGATGTTATTAATATCTTTTAAAACAGGTCCATTCATCAACAAGGTACATACTTCAAAAGATAAGTTAAACGAACGCATATCAAAGTTTGCAGTACCAACAATGGCAATATCATCATCAATCAACAACTTCTTTGAATGAATAAAGCCATTGTATTCGTAAACCTTAACCCCTACGTTTTGTAAATCATAATAATAAGATTCAGTCGCAAGCTTAACAATTTTTTTATCTGGTAAGCCTGGTGTTATCAAGATGATTTCTACCCCAGATCGAGCTTGTAATATCAAAGAATCATACAAGACAGAATCTGGTATGAAGTAAGGGGATGAAATAACAATACGTTTATTGGCCTGCATTATGGCTTTAATAAACATGTCTCTAACAAAGGTTTCATCTGAATCAGGTCCATCCACATAAGGATAAACATACGTATCTCCTTCTAAAGTAGAATGTTTGAATATTGGATAGTAATCTTTTACCAATAAATTCTCCTGTGTTTCAAAATACCAATGTTGCGCAAAATAAGTCTCAAACTCTGATACCACCGAAGAGTTTTCTATACGAATCGCAAAATCTTGCCAATGACCGTAATAATCACTTAAATCGATGTATTCATCACCAATGTTATAACCACCTGTATAAGAGATACGACCATCAATGATTGCAATCTTACGATGATCCCTAAAATTGGTTGTCTTATAAAAAGCATTTAACTTAGGTTTATTAAAATAAATCAGTTGAATGTTATTGGCCTTCATTAAATTCTCATTGTAATAAGAAATGAAACGACCACCCAATCCATCTGTAATGATACGTATTTCTAGACCTTCCATAGCCTTTGGTATTAATTCGTTAATAATCTGAGTTAATAAAACACCATCTTTAATAATATAAAACTCTAAATGAATATACTTCTTAGCACTTCTTATATCTTTGATGATATCATCAAAGAACAAACGTCCAGAAGTATAGGTTGTAAAATCACTGGCTTTTTGTAAGAAAGACGTACGATAATTCATATTATCTAAGTAACCAACCAACTTACGTTGACGTTCATCTAAATTTTTAGAATCAGCCAAATAAGAACGTTCATATTTATAAGTAATCTTACTTGATTCTAAGACACGCTTCTTATAAGAAGCCATCTTACCAAATCCAAATAAGAAAAACAAAACAGCGCCTATACCAGGTAGTGCTAGTACAATGGTAATCCATGATAGTTTAGAAGTTGTTAGCTTACTACGATCAGACAGGATATATAACGAAAGGATAATACCAGATATAATCTGTGCTAGATAAGTTAGGTAGGTAAAATCTAATGAAATAGCTAGATAGATTAGTAATCCAAGTTGAAACAAAGCCCATATGGCTACAACCATGATTCTTTTCATACTTTCACCTACTTTCTAAGAAATAAGATTAACCGATAATATCAAAGATAAACTTAATGATTAATAATGCCATCACAACCAACAAGGTTGGTCGTATAATTTTCTCACCATTTTTGATGGCTAGTCTAGAACCCAATTGATTGGCAATAATATTGGTAATGATACAAGGGATGGCTAGCCACCATATAATGTGACCATGTAAAAAGAAAATGATCGCTGATATGATGTTGGAAGTTAAATTGATAATCTTGGCATTACCCCCGGCATCTAGCATCTTCACCCCACACATACTAAAGGCAATGATTAAGAAGGTTCCTGTCCCTGGACCAACAAAGGCATCGTAAAAACCAATGGTTAAACCAATGATTGCTGATATGACATAGATTTGCTTAGTTGTTAAAGAATGCGGTTTAACCAAAGAAGTAATCTTTTTATTAAACATCATAATTAAAGCAATCAATGGAATAATCACCAATAAGACTCTTCTTAAAAAAGCTTCATCCAACTGGGTAACCAATGTTGCTCCCGCAAATGCCCCTATAATCGCAAAGGTTAATGAGAAAGGAATAAACTTCCAATCGACATGACCACTTTTAACATAGTTATAGGTTGATACAGACGTTCCTATCGATGATTGTATTTTATTAACACCAAAGATATTATGAACGGGTAAACCACTTAATAAAAAACCTGTTACTGAGATGACCCCACCACCACCAGCAATTGAATCGACAAACCCAGCCGCAAAGACAAAAGGGATAGCGATTGCTAAGATACTCCAATCAAATTCCACAAAAATTCCTCCAAACTTAATACTCTTATTATACAAAATATCTTAATAAACATAAAGTAAAACAAAAAGAAGGGCCAAGCCCTTCTAACAATCTTATACCATGTTGTCTGTCTATCCCATAATACTTATTTTAAAAAAAGTGATTTTAGTAGTCAATTTGAAGAGTAATCGACTATGTTTTCACATAAAATAAAATATAAAACTTTACTAAATTATTACACCATATTTAAATCAGTTAGTCATTCACAAAAAAAGAATAAGATCACTCTCATTCTTTCATTTAAACTTATAATAAATACTATTTATCTTTTACCCTCATCGTAAATTTCTCCAGCAGCTTTAGGTCCACTAGATTTACCAGAAGTAATAACCAATGCAATAATGGTTACCACATATGGCAACATGAAAAATAACTCTTGAGGTAAAGCACGTAAGGCTTCAAACTGTCCACTTGATCTTGCAAAGACGTTTGCTAGTCCAAAGAACAATCCTGCGCCTAAGACACCCCAAGCATTCCATTTACCAAAGATTAAGGTTGCTAGGGCAATGAATCCCATACCATTGATTGTCATAGCAGTAAACTGTGTATCTACAGTTAATACTAAGATACCACCACCAATACCAGCCAATAATCCAGATATAGCAACACCGATATAACGGGTTCTTTGAACGTTGATACCCATTGATGCTGCAGCTTGTGGAAACTCACCACAGGCTCTTAATCTTAAACCAAAACGTGTCTTTTTCATAATGAAGGCTGTTAGCACAACCAAGATGATGGCTAAGACGAATGGTTGATTGGTTCTAGTTAATAAAGTACCAAGAATTGGTACATTCATCAATCCAGGAATACGTAAAGTTCCAATCCCTTGTAGGAATGATGATGTTCTTTGTTGTCCAAAGATAACTTGTGCTAAGAATACAGTAACCCCAGTTGCTAACAAGTTAATGGCAGTACCTGAGATAACTTGATCAGCTTTAAAATGGATAGAGGCTACTGCATGTAACATCGAATAAAGCATTCCGACAAGTCCACCTACTAAGATAGCCAACCAAGGAATAATGGTTGTACCCATGGTTGAACCAAACATGATGCCTTGTCCCCAGAAGAAGTTTAATGATGCTGCGACAAATGCACCAACCAACATGATACCTTCTAAACCAATGTTAACAACCCCACTACGTTCTGAATACAAACCACCCAATGCTGTAATAACAATTGGTGTCGCATACATGAAGGTTAAAGCAATATTAACCAATAAGAAATCTAAACTCATTATGCTTCACCTCCACTATCACTTGGTAACAATCCTGTTTTATCAATGACAACTTCTTTATCGTTGTCATCTTTTTTATTTTGCTTGTCTTTTCTTTTATCCAAATACTTATCAATATACTTATCGTATAAAGTTGGTATCGCAATAAAGAAGATGATCAAGGCCGAGATAATCGATGCGATTTCTCTTGGTACACCATTTCCTTGAATCAATGGTTGAGAAACTTGTAACATACCAAATAAGGCACCTGATAAGATAACACCAACGGCATTGTTTAATCCTACTAGTGAAACAGCTATACCGTTGAATCCATAGTTTTCGAAGAAAGTTAAGATACGTCCTGCACCAAACAATCCCATTACTAAGGTTGCACCACCTAATGCTGCAAAAGCACCAGAGATACCCATTGATAACATAATACCTTTATTTACTTTCATACCAGCATAACGTGCAGCTTCTTTGTTGAAACCAATCGCTTTTAAGTTGTAACCAAAAGTTGTCTTCTCAATAATAAACCAGAAAAACAAACAAGCTACAACAACCAATAAGATTGACCAGTTCAATCTAGAACCACCCGTTAATCCTGATAAGAATGGACTGGCTAAAGAAGCACTAGGTCTTATATCAGGTGTTCTTTCATTCGCAAATCCAGGTAATCCTCTAAAAATCATATTGTTTAAAAACATTGCTGTATAGTTCAACATGATACAAGTAACAACTTCATGAACGTTAAACTTGGCTTTTAAGAAACCTGGTATAAAGCCATATAAGAATCCAGCCAAGGCTGCGATTATTAAAACAACGATTGGATGAATGATTGGTGGTAAGTCTAAATAAATACCAGCCAATGCTGCTGCAATACCACCAACAATTAATTGTCCCTCAGCACCAATGTTAAATAAACCTGTTTTAAAGGCAAAGGCAACTGATAGACCCGTTAAAATCAATGGAATACTCGCAACGATAAATTCACCAATTAAACGTGGTGTAAAAGGGAAATTCCCACTTAAATCAATCCCTGTAAAAGAACGAACCATCGGTACGATAATCTGATTAGGAAAATAAGTTAAGGTGTTACCATGGTTTGAAAAACCAAAGATAAAGGCCAATATCAATCCAACGACAAATCCTAAGACTACCGCGATTAAGGCAGTTAATAATTTTCTATTCATTGCCTAAGGCCTCCTTCTTACTTGCCCCTGACATCATCAGACCAAGCTCGTTTTCACTTACTTCTTTAGGGTTGACTACCCCTACTATTTCACCTTCATACATAACCGCAATGGTATCACTTAAATTCATAATTTCATCTAACTCTAAAGAGACCAACAAGATTGCTTTGCCCTTATCTCTTTCTCCAATAACACGTTTATGGATGTATTCAATGGCACCAACATCCAACCCTCTGGTTGGTTGCACTACCAACAATAAATCTGGTGACAATGAAATCTCTCTAGCAACAATGACTTTTTGTTGGTTACCACCAGACATTTGTCTGGTAATCGTTTTAGATCCTTTAGATGAACGAATATCAAACTCTTCAATCAATTGATCTGACAACTTGGTAATCTCATCTTGAACAATCAAACCATTCTTTGCATAAGGCTCATGGTTGTAATTATGTAAAACCATATTCTGTTCTACAGAGAAATCCAATACCAAGCCATGTTTATGTCTATCTTCAGGAATGTGTCCCATCCCACTCTTATTTCTTTCTTTAATCGAATCTTTAGAAATATCTTTCCCATTTAAGAAGACATGCCCACTTTGTATCGGCATCAAACCAGTTAACGCATAAACCAAATCGGTTTGACCATTTCCTTCTATTCCAGCCAAACCATAGATTTCTCCAGCTCTAACTTTAAAAGAAACATCCTTAACCACAGGCATCTTAGCATCGTTAACCACATTCAAATGTTGCACATCTAAAACAACTTCACCTGGTTTAGCATCACTTTTATCTACTTTAAAGGATACATCACGACCAACCATCATACTTGCCATTGTCTTGGTATCTGTATCATGCACGTTAACCGTACCAATACACTTCCCTCTTCTTAAAACAGTACATCTATCTGCAACCATCTTAATCTCTTTTAACTTATGGGTAATGATGATAATCGATTTACCTTCTTCTTTTAACAAACGAATGATATTCATCAACTCTTCAATCTCTTGAGGTGTCAGCACTGCTGTCGGCTCATCAAAAATCAAAATATCATTGTCACGATACAACATCTTTAATATCTCAACACGCTGTTGCATCCCTACTGAAATATCTTCTATCTTTGCATCAGGATCAACATTCAAATGGTATTGCTTTGATATCTCAGCTACTTTTTTTCTAGCAGTATCAATATCAACCTTCAACCCCTTCATCGGTTCTGCCCCTAAAATAATATTTTGGGTAACAGTAAAATTATCCACCAACTTAAAATGTTGATGAACCATCCCAATCCCTAAATCATTGGCTACATTAGGATTGGTAATCTTTACTTCTTTCCCATGTACTTTAATAATCCCTTCATCTGGTTGATACAAACCAAACAAAATTGACATCAATGTTGACTTACCCGCACCATTTTCTCCCAATAATGCATGCACCTCTTGTTTTTTCAGTTGCAATGTGACATCGTCAACCGCCTTAATACCAGGAAACTCCTTCGTGATATTCAGCATTTCAATTACATATTCCATAGGCATACCCCTTACATTTATATAATGTGTTAATTATATCAAATTTTTAACATAAACTTAATACAATAATGAAAAAAAATAAAATTTTGTATAATTTGTGTACTATATATAAAATTGATGTAAAAAGTTAGCTTTTATAGCTTTTTTTATACTGAATATCTTCTTATAAAGACAAACAAACACATATTTAAGCTATTTTTCTTAGTCTTACTAAATTGTAAGGTTCATTAATATTTAATAAAAGCACCCTATCTTTATATTTGGCATAATATAGTCAAGAAAAACGAAAGAGGAATTTATTTATGAAGAAATTAGAATTAAATGCTTACACATTAAAAATGATTGCTATTATCGCAATGATTATGCAACACACAGCCATGGTATTTAGAGACTACCTACCTTTACAAGTTGAAGTCATCATGCATATCGCAGGTGGTATTACCTTCCCAATTTTGGCTTACTTTGTCACAGAAGGGTACAAACATACATCTAACTTTAAGAAGTATATCACAAGATTATTTATCTTTGCCCTGATTGCCCAAGTCCCATTTGCTTTAGCTTTGGGTTCTGCTGTATTCTTACAATACAATATTTTATTTACAATGTTACTAGGTTTATTGTTTATTCAGTGGTATGAGATGAAAAAAGGAACCATGTTATTCTACTTAACAATACCTGTATTCTTAGTCGCTTCAATCTTTGTTCAATTTACATTTATCGGTGTATTAATGATTTTCTTATTCCATGTTATCCAAAATGAAAAACTAAGAATCTTGATCCCATCATTATTATCGATCTTATTCTTTACCCATACATTTGAAATCATTCCTCAAATACTTAATGGGTCATTCAATGGTATTAACTTAGATTTCTTCTACTATATCGCAATGGGTCTAGGTAATATCATCGCATTATGTCTATTGTATACTTACAATGGTCAAAGAGGTAAAAGCATGAAATATTTCTTTTACTCTGTATACCCATTACATTATGCGGTATTGATTGCAGTCGCCTATTTATTAGGAACCAATCTAATCTTCTATTTATACTAATCACAACTAAAAAGACAGCTTTGATTGCTGTCTTTTTCTTTATCTATACCCTCTTCTTCTACGATACAACAATAGATTTAATAATAATAAGATTGTTACATTCAACAGTATCAACCACATATTTCCTGTATTAGGTATCCCTGGATTTGGATGATGTGTCACATTATCCGTATTATGATTCCCTTGTCCATGATTATTGTCATGGTTATTGTTGTTGTTATTATTGTTGTTATTGTTATTGTTGTTGTTATTGTTATTATTCCCATTACCACCTGGATGATTAGGTTGTCTAGGAGGGCTAGGAGGTGTAGGAGGCGTAGGTGGTGTTGGTGGTGTAGGCTGTGTATATGGCGCTACAATATCAACACGTGCTTGCGCTTGATTGGTCTCCATGGTTGAGAACGCTGCTATTTGTGGTAGTACCGCTACATCACTATATGTAGCGTTGGCGGTATTCAACACTTGCTCTGCCCATTGATAATGGGCACTTGTCTCTGGATTGTCAGTATTCAATGGTATCGCATTATCTGCTACTTGTCCAAAGATATTAACCGTTCCACCCATACTTTCACCCGCAAAGTTATTACCTGGAATTGTTCCTAGATTACAGGTTACCACATAAGGATTAGGTGTCCCATTAACCTTTTGTCCTACTCTTATAATAGGAGGTACTGGATTAATCTCACACGCCCCTCCTGGTGCACTGGTTGCACTGATTGGAATCATTCCTTTTGGTAATGAATCTGTGATTTGAACACTGAAGGCATCTGCTGAGTTAGATCCTTTAGGTGAAGAAATCTGTATTGTATATGAGAATTGCGCATTGATCATATAAGCTGGATGTGCTCTACCTTCTCCTGGATTAGGAATGGTTAAGTTTGCACTCTTTGTTAAACACATCTTAATGAGCGCATCTCCTACAACAATATCTGCACTTGCTGTTGGTTTGGTTAAGACATTATCTGCCCATACCGTTAACGTATCTGTATAAGAAGCATTGGCTACCACTGAAGATGCTAAGGTAATGGTATAAGAGAAGGTTGCGGTATAACCTGGAGGTAATGAATTGAATGCTGATGGTGTACCATCTGGATTTTCAGTAGGTAAGTTACATGAAATTAAGCTACCACTATCAGTACACCAATCAAATCCCCAAGGACCAGATTGAGTCATGTTGACTGTTTGGTTGTATACCTCTTCACCTTTGGAATTGGTGACAGTAATTTGGGTTTGAGTTAAATCAGATTGAGCAATTAACTCTCTTGTAATTTGACCACCTAAACCTGTTGCATCAGAAGGACCATTATTGGTAATTGAAACATTGATTCTTCTTCTTGTACCAGGACCTGTATTATCTTCACTTCCTGGTATCGTAGACCCATCACAATCCAATGAAAGACTTGCGACATTATCAATAGTCAACCCTGCTACTAATACAGATTCACTTTGTATTTCAAAACTAATTGAATCGGTATTGTCATCTGGACTTGGATCAATTTCAGAACCTTGATTCAATATTCCTGGAATCGCATTAGGACTACCATTTTGAATCATAGCAGTATTGGTGATAATACTACCATTTGCGATACTAGGATCAATTAAGACTGGTACTCTAATATATACTTCATCACCTTGAATCATGTTTTGTGCAATTTGACAAACAATCGCATCATTAGATAAAGGTGTTCCTGAATCAATATCATTAACAAAGTTGAAGCTTCCTAAAGTAGAACACGTTCCACCTACTAAGCTGTATTGTGTCGCATTTTGATTAGATCCAACTAAACCAGTTCCTACTAATGTTGTAATAGTAGCTGGACTAGATGTATCTAAAGTCATTCCTTTTGGTAATTGATCAGTCAAGATTGGATAATCACCAACGGTAGTATCATCTACTTTATTGTTGATGATATGGAAAGTTAAATAAGTAGATGTTCCAGCGGTAATTGTCGGTTCTGTATTAGAACAATCCAAATTACCTGGAGTAGGTGTTTCATCTCCACACTTACCTAATGATAAATCCGCAACCGGTAAACCAGTTAACGTTCTAGTCGAAGAATTATTACTTTGGTTATTGTCAGTTTGACCACTACCTACACTTACTGTAGCAGTATTGTCTACATTGAATGAAGCAATATCTGCATCAGCAGTTCCATCTGGTGGTGTTAAATCTCTTGTTGATACAACATTTAAAGTAATCACAGCCCCACTACCAACACTCATACTTGAAATCGTACAAGTGATACTTTGACCACTAATCGAACAAGTCGTTCCAGTTGGTGCACTATAAGGAGTAGTATCAGCGAAAGCTAAACCATCTGGAAGTGTATCACTTACAACCGCATTGGTTGATAAAGAAGGACCATTGTTTGTAACACTTAAGGTATAAGTAATTGGTAATCCTTCTTGTGAAGGTAAAGCTGTACGATCAGATGTTTTTCTAATAGATAAATCTGTTGTTGGTGTTAAGTTAGTAGTTACTGTAGAAGTGTTATTAGACGTTACTGGATCATTTGTTGTAGTAGATGCAATAGTTGCAGTATTAGACATACTTCCAGTTTGATCTGCTAAGACTCTACCTAGTAAGGCGATGCTAGTAGAAGTATCACTAGCAATTGTAGATAAGGTACATGTTAATACTCTAGTTGATGCATTTAAAGAACATCTAGAATCAGCTACTACAGTAGAAATATCAATTTGACTTGGTATTGTATCAGTAATTACAATCGGACCTTGTGAGTTTGCTGGTCCTAAGTTAGATACTTTAATTGTCCAAGAAGCTAGATTACCAGGTACTGCACTTGCTAAGCCAGTTTTATTAACTTGTAAATCAGCTTGTGCCACATTACCTGCACTTCCAATACTTACTGCTTGAGACATAGTTTGTCTTGTTGAAGGACGTGGGTTGTTGTTGTCTGCTGTAACAGAAGCAGTATTGATTAACCAAGAACCATCACTTATTACACTGTTTGTAGTATTACCTAAACTATTACCTAGTGCATCCCATGTATTGTTGACAGAACCTGTTGAATTAGAAGCATTTGGATCAATACGACCAACTAGTGAGGTTGTCATGGTTGCACCTACTGGTAAAGTAGCAGCGTTACATGTGACATCTTGCCCATTAACAGTAGAGTTAACCGTTGGTGATGTCGTACATGTTGCATTAGATGATGAAGTAATATCATTACCTGATTTATCAGTTATCTTAATGGTAGATTTTTGATAATAAAGATTAACATTATTTACAGCTAGGGTATCATGTTTAACAACATTCTTAGCCACTTCATCCCCATTATTAACGATAGTCACCTGATAACAAATCACTTGTCCTGCTTGTGAAGATAGGAAATTATTAGAATCTAATGTCGCATTGTTTGCAGTTAAAGCTGTTTGTCCACTTGCACTTGTTAAGGCATTACCAACAATACATACCCCATTAGCATCCAATACACCAGATTGTTTCGTTAATGCTAGATCAGCACCCCAATGGAAGTTAGTCCATACATCTACTTTGGCAGTTGATGAATTACTTTGTTGGGTAGCACTAGATAATGGATAATATGTAATGGTTCCAGTATTAGGAACATCAGTAATATAACGATAAGTAGCTGCGGTATTATCATGTGTTGTTTGATTGGTTATCTGCATGATATTAGCTGAGATAGAACCTGTAATAGTTATGACTACTTGTGGTGCAGTACCATCTGGTCTATTCCCACTTAATGTATCAAAATTGATATTAATAGTATAAGCACCATTAGAATCAGGACCACTGATATGATTAGAATCTGATGGTGTTGCACCAGTTACACTTACATTGCTAGGTACAAATCCAATTGGTAAAACATCACTAATAACTATGTTTTGTCCATCACTAGATTTACCATTAGTCGGAGGTTCTACTGTTAAAGTATACGTAAAGTTTCCACCTGCTTGCCATCCATAATGGTTGGCATTAGCTGGGTTAAGACTTGTTGATACTGCTGCCTTACTAATACATAGGTTTGTTACCGCATTACCAATATTCATATCGCTTGTAGCAGTCGCACTAGCAGGATTACTTGTAGAATCTTGTGTTGTACTTGTAGCATTTAATGTTACAGGAGAGCTACCTACACTTGCACTAGAAGGTGTTAATAAGTTATAAGTTAATGTTAAAGTTCTACCACTGGCTAGTAATCCATACGAAGAAGATTTAAATGCTTCAGTTGTAGATATTGTATTTCCACTTAACGTTAAGTATTGTGACCAATCACTTGTAGTAGATGATCCATTGACATATACATGACTTAAATCAGCACTTGCTATATAAGTATGATTGACATTAAACGATAAACTATGTGCATCAGAAGGACCACTATTTGTAATAGTCATGGTTACTTGTTTAGTAGAACCAGGTCCACTTGTAGCAACAGAAGATGAACTTCCATTGACAGGACAAGTTAATGCAGTTGATGCAACATTACTTACATTAATGGTTGCACTTAAAGAAGCTTGTTCATTCACACTTAAGTTTAATATACTAGCGTTATTAGCAGTAGGTGTATCGTATTGAGAACCCTTATTTAATGTCCCTAATACAATATTGTTTGATCCATCTTGTACCATGGCACTATTAGAAATACTTGTTCCATAGAAATTAGATGGTACACTAAATGGTATCGTAATATATACTTCATTACCTAATGCTAGATCATCTGACATCTGACAGACTATAGATGATGCTGATAAAG
>Ga0268261_10000368_pt1 | contig 27806 bp, 20 predicted proteins | sample TergutNc150P1_FD_190353 | JGI IMG/M metagenome (GOLD analysis project Ga0268261, IMG submission 190353) | Nasutitermes corniger P1 segment gut microbial community from laboratory colony in Florida, USA - Nc150 P1 (SPAdes) (version 2) | ecosystem: Host-associated > Arthropoda: Insects >... | reverse complement strand
GCAAGAATACAGGAATGGAAATACATACTCAGCACAGCACAGTATAATGGTTTTCCCATGCACAAAATCATAGACATGGAAAGGAAAGAAATAGCTAAGAATAGAGACAAACGATCTAAAACATATGAAACACAAGAAAAGCAAGTACAGAAAAAATGGGTAACATTCACATACCATAGTCCAATAATAAGAAAGGTAACCAATCTATTCAACAATACAGAAGTTCGCATAGTATTCAAAGCCACAAATACAATATACCAACAACTGGCAGAAAAGACACAGAACAAAAATCCAAGCGGAATATATGAAGTAAAATGCAACACATGCAATAAGAAATATGTGGGACAATCAGGCAGACCAATAACCAGCAGGCACAAGGAAAACATACGCTACATTAGATCTAATAACACAACATCGGCATATGCAGCACATATTTTGAACAACAGACACGAATAGGGAACAGCGGAGAACACCCTCAAACTAATACATCCAAGCAGAAAAGGACAGAAAATGAACAACTGGGAAAACCTATATATCCAAATGTACCGCCAACAAGACCAACTTATCACAGAACAACAGGTGAACGAACCCAACCTACTTTACGAACTCGCACAACCACCACAGAACAGAGACGACAGTACACATCCAGACACCACACTGACAGGTACAGCGCAGGTATACACACACAGGTAAGCCACACATCCTCTCGTATAATAGTCAATATCCCATATCACCACGTTTCATAAACTATAATATAGATATTTATATATTACAGACAACATACCGCCACAAACTGGAATGCGACGAAGCAGGCAGGCTGACACGTAGTAATTGCGCAAGGTACGGCAACTGACCCCTGATGATGGTCGGAGGACTGGCTGAAACATGTTGGGTTTTTTTAAATTAATTTAAGTACGCATCACAGACATTTTAACGTGTGTAGTTTTAAATGTGAACTGTGAAAGTATTTTAATTAATAAGTGCATGAGTTTGTAATGAAAAGTGACTGGCAAAGGGTGTTGAACTTAGTTACAGAGTTGAGGGCTGGAAAGTCGACACAAAACCTAAATTTTGGTCTCCCATCCAGGCTCTTTTTTAGGCACTAAGATGGCTGGGGCAGACAAGGGGCCATTTCCCTAATAACACCCTTATCTAACATTTTCTTCACTTGAGCCTTCATCTTGTCCCTCAGTGAGTAAGGGACTCTGTACTGAGACCTTCTTACTGGCCGCGCGTCACCCACCAGTATTGGTGTTCTATTACATCTGTATCCTTAAAGTCGTTGCTTTCCTCATCATGAAAAACATGGGAGTATTCTAAAAGTACAGGCTAAATTAGCTCTCTTTCCTCCTTAGAGAGGTGGTCTAGTTTTCTTTGTAACAACTGATTCAACTGCTCCTTCTCAGACTTCTCTTCTTCCTTTGCTGACTGGTCATCAAACATGATTCTGACCTATTTCCTGCATTAATCCTAACTACTAATGGTTCTGAAATTTCCTCAGCCACACCAAGAACTGTGGCCTTGGGGATGGTCAGTTCCTCACTGCTGAAGTTGGTGACCATGACATACACACCTGTTCTGTGTTCTAGTTACAGAGTGATCATCCTCTGACATCACTTGGGAAGGTTTGTTAGCCCTCAATCTAGCATTGCTCCTTCTCAGACTCCAACCTTCTTATATTATTTGCCAACACTTGAGCCTTCATCTTGTCCCTCAGGCTACTGTGACGTTCTCGGTAGCCCTGTCAGGCCAAGACTTCTCCTGCTTTATTACCTCAGGGTGGGGGCTGGCTGGGATCTGCATGTCCAGGCACTGAGTCTCCTGTTTAACAAGTTGACGGCTGTGACCTTCTTTACCCTCGGAGAATACTGTGTAATGTGCCCTGTGAGCAGAATGCTATACACTCAGGGCACTTTGCGTTTACTAGTTAGTAACTCAAAGTTGATCACAGCAACTAAGCTTGCTATGAATCAGTGCCGACCAGATACACTGTGTCAGTAGGGAGTGAGCATACAAGGAATGTGTGTTTGAACTCACATCCGTCTAGCATGAAGGAAACAGACTGCCGTCCCTTAATATCTAGAAGGTCTCCAGTCACACCATACAGTTCCATTGTGATGACTCATATCACCTCTCGATATGCTTGACTGCAGTTTCAGTACATTGGAGCCAGTGTCCAAAATCAGGCTTCTCGACATTCCCTCTATCTCCACTGAGATAATGGTGTGCCATGCTCCAACAAAATGAAAACTGTACACATTACAACAGCACTGTCAGGAGCATTCAGGTGGAAGGAGCCATCTTCATTCACAACTCTCTCATTTCTGTTTTTTGTTTCCCGTCTTACTCCCTTTTTCATTCCGTCTGGGGGCTTATCACCAGGGGAACGTGAACGTGCACGTTAAAAACGTTCGCTTGAGTTCCTCCTTCCTGACGTGGTAGTGAAGTTAACCTCCCTATTAAGCCTTGTAGGGCACTCTATAGCAAAGTGCCCTACCCCTTCACACTCAAAACACCTGAAGGCAGCTTTGGTCTGCATACTCCTAGCACTCACGGTTGTTGGCTTGCCAGCATTATGTAACTTGTACTGCCAACCAGGTGTGTGAATGACCACATCTGTTGCATCAGCTGAGCAATGTGGCTTACAATCTTTGCAGAAATTTCGACCTGGGGGGAATGTGATTGCATCTTAACCGAATTGTCAAACAGGGTGTAAAATCTCTCATTAATTTTTTTTTCAGCTTCCTACACTGAAAGAGCAATTTATAAAGCTTGTTCCATTGTTTGAGGATTAGTGTACCTAACTTGCCTGCCGGGTACTCCAGTCAACCCGCTACCCAGGAGCATCTGTTCGGCATTTTCACAGTGAATACTCTGGGCCAAAGGGTCATATACTTCACAAATTTTCTGTGACAAAGCCCTGCATCTGTCTGCAAATTCTTGGAGGGTTTCTTCCTCCCTTGCCTGCTGTCTGTAGTTTCATAAATGTTGTTTGGTATGAATGTCTCAGAACCTGTGTCTAAACACGCTTTTAAATTTATGCCAGGTTACGTCTGCCAAATGGAGCTCTAAACACCCATTATAAAATTGTTTTGCTGTATCAGCTTAAGTGCTGCTACTTGGACTTCATCTACATTCTCCCTCTTTCCTACTTGGGCTGAGCCCTCGATACTGGAGAAAATTCTTCTAGAGATACGGCTGTCTCCAAAACTGACCACTCAGGAACAAAGGAAATTTGCGACAAATCTTGATGGATGGTAGGCTTCCTAATGTAAACCCGTTCTCTCAGCCACTATATTTTGGCTTTGGTCTCTGCTAGTTCAGCTTGTAAACATTCTTTGGCCATTTTAAAGGAAAAACTATGTCACCACAAATTACAATACCAAGCATGCACAAGTTTTAAAACACACAAATGTACTATACAATGTTTACTAATGTCAGCATGTTGTAAAAATTTTTTTGAATTTTCCAGTTCTGGCTCCCTGTTACTATACTCAAATTACAGCCTGCAGTAAAAATAAAAATAAATTTGTGTACAGTATAATTTTGAGTCCTGGTGCAGTTAATTTCAAACCCTGTGTGGTTGAATTTTGAATCCTGCTGCTGCCAACCAATTTGTAGTATGCCTCAAAAAGATGATGCAATATCTTTGAATATTATCAAAGGTTTTGCCCCAAATCTTTGTTTGAAGACCAGCAGGTGTAATGAACGTCAAATTTCAGAAAACTCTAACTAAACTTTGGGTAACTGATGTACCATGTCATATAGCTACAGCATGTTGGCAGTAAGATGCCTTACTGCTCAGCAGTTCGTTACACTGTAGAGAATGCCCAAGCAGCCAGTATGTGTACCTTGACTTTCTATATAACCCAGTGCTGCAAGGTAATTGACGTCTTATTATTAAAGTTTGCTAAATATGTGGAGATAGCTCCAGGTTCATTACTTAGAAGAAAGTTACTATTATGTGTTCAAGATTCATTTGGCTTCAAATTGTACAAGGTAAGTCATGCTGTATATATTTAAAATTTTATACTCCCTTTAGCAATCTTCATGTTGAGTTGAGCAGCTTTGGTTAATGTTATTTGGCCAAATTCCTTTTTATATTACAATTCTAAAAGTTTGGCACTGTACTGGGTTTTAGCAAAGGTTAGAGAAGGCAATTATATTGATCAAATGGTACAACTTTGGCATTTATTTTAAACTAGCGGGGATACCCGGCATTGCCTGGGATAAGAAATTGTGAAAGCAGATATTTGAAATCACATGGAGGGACAAAGGTTGGATAGGTTAGATGTTATTCATATAATTGCAATTCCTTAATCTCTTCCTTCCCGTCTGATGAGGTTCTGAATTGTAGACACAAGGATCCTGTTCATGTCCCAGCATTACCAACAGCGCAACACACTTGCAGTAGGAATGCGCAACTGTCGTCTGCAAGGACGCGATTTCCTGTAGGTCACAGAAACAGGAGCTAGAATGAGGGATATAACGCTGTGGCGGATGGCCCTGTCGCCAGTTGAACGTAATATCCATGACATGATGCGAACACCCGCCGGAATAAGGGATACAACATGGTGGCTGTCGTCTGCTACGATGTCATGTCTGCAAGGTTAGGGGAACTCCCGCTAGGATCACGGATATAAGGCTGCCGCGGATGACTCCGTCTGCAACAACGTATTGTTGGTGATGTCACACGAACACCAGCTGGAATCACAGATGTAAGGGTATCGCAGAAAGCGGTCGTGCCAGCAGCCATCTTGTGCCCATGATTCTGCAGTGGCCCCCCAAAAAAAGGCCCCAAAAGGTCGAAGAGGTCAAGACATTTGGGTCCATACATACCCTACAATCTCTTCCAGACCAAGGGAGAGATGTGTGCAAAGTTTGGTTAAGATCGGTTCAGAAATGTGAATTTGTATAAGTTACATACATACATACAAACAAACAAAGAAACAAACATTCATCTTTATATATACGATTTGTAAACGTGTATTAATCGTAAATTGTATATTTTGCCAATAGCTTAACCCTGCAACAAGACAGCTATTGTAAATTAGACTGTACCAGTAGATTTCTTACTCAGCAACAAAAACTATAACACCTGTATTACGATGACCTTGAGTTCCCAGCCAACTACATGAACTGATAAATTTTGGCCAGACTAAAGTCTGCCTAAAGGCAACAGTCTCTCCAGAGGCAGTAACAATAATTAGAATGGAAGTAGTTGTCAGAAAACTGATATGAAAAACCCACAACTGAATGGTGCCAGCACTATCAAAACCGTGAAGACCTAGCTGACATGAGCAGCTGTCGAAGTTACACTATGTATAAGTGTCTCCTTGGGTAGGGCATAGTTTGAGTCAGAACTATCACTAGGAGGCACTACACTACATAAACAGCATAAAGTTTTTAAGCGTTTTATTATTTAATTATCATTCAACCGTGGGCAAACATGCCACATCAAAGTAAGTGTTTTAGTGACTCTGGAAACACCACATCCACATGTGACTGTGGGTTTTAACTATTACTCATCATAAGTGACCTTTGCAAAATCTTGAAAAATAATGCATCAGTGAGAAGACCATATTTTACCAATGCATTTTGACAAGTGTTTACAGCCAGTTGATGCGCCAAAAATTGAACAGTTAAATATGAGATCCCATGCAGATAGCACTGACGTATGCAGAAATGCGTAGAATAAAACATAACGTAATATGTACAATAGGTGCATTAAGTGTTGACTTAGACACAGAGAATTAATATGGACATAATGCATGATATACACAATATTAAGATAATCTATGTAACACGTTAGCAAAAGCAATGATACACCTAAACATAATTCTTGACTTTTGTCACTTAGTGACAGTGATTTCAGATCTCCCAGAGCTATGAGGTTGGCAGCCATACAGTAATTATAGAGTAACATTTTACTGTCCAGGAATAAAAAACTGTAAATTTCTTCATTCTAAAGGGCTGGTGGCCACATTTTACCTTGGAGAAAAGGGCAATAGCCTAAAAAATTCTTGGCCTGCTGGACTTCAAGCATATATAATGGTAATGAAATGCAAGGCCGATAAAAATTGGAGTAATGAGTCCCAGTCCACAAATATTATCCTCAGGTTTTTGCACAGTTGCTCAGTTCTTCAATGTGAACAGTGAATCGCTACTTTTAAATATGTTACAGCTGCCTCCTTCTTACTCTTTTTCAGTCTACAATAGACAATCATCACATGATCTCTTTTATCATTACATAATTTACATACGATTGATAAATCTATGATGCAACTCACAACATACACCCAATTCTGGTGAAACGTGAACTAATATAAGAAGTTTAGCTTGTGAGATTTCAGGCTTCTGCCACGGTGTAGATGAAGTTTGCTTGACCTGTTGAGATAGGACCAATATGCTGTCCCAAAACACTGATAAACAACTACCAACACATGCTGCATAACAACCCAGAATTACAAAGACCTCAAGTTAACCTTGTTTTTGAACAGTAGTAAGTGTTTTGCTGAAAAATCTGAGTAAAACTTACTTTGAAAGCTGCTACAACTAAATCAAAGTTGTCTCCTTTGCTAAGACCAGCTGCTGCATATTTATGTAGCAACTTAAATACTAATGCAGCAACATTCTGTATGTTCTCCCGAAGGGCAGGAAGATCCATTCTCAGAATCCAGCCCATGCAATGAAGTGCTACGGTAGTAACCTGAAAACAAAACTCACTGTATAGCTGATACAAGGAAGCCAGATGGGTGTGTAAACAATCATGTGAACTAAGGCCAACATGTAAGCAGTAACTATTTTATAGTGTATTATTAACACACTGTGTATGGGTTACAAACAAGCCACTAATGTCTATCCCATACACTCATGTAGTCTGATATGTTCTTACACTGTATCATCGAGACCCTTATGAATGTTCATCTGGCTCACATATTACATAAGGGTTGTTAGCAGCTGGGAGTAAGAAGTTTATGCCTCCAAGCAGCAAACACAAGCCCTTACAGACAGAATGAAACCTAAGCACTGCAATTACCTAAACAATACCATAAATTCCAGACTACCAGTCTGCACATCATTTTTGTTTGTCTATTATCGAATATGCTGTTGCAGAGGACAGTTGCAGCTGATGACAGTATTTTCTCTGAATTTATGAAACTACAGTAATATGTTCTTCTGATGTGTCTCACAGAGAAGCAATACAAATTTAATCATCTAATATCTGTAAGGATGCAAATTTCTTTTCTGTTTCCAGTTTCCAACCATAAACCTCACACAAAATACATTAAACACTTATTCAATGCTTTTGCTATTATGAGGCACGTAGAACTGTAACCCCTTCACAGCCCTGCTGTGATAGTATAAATGGCACAGCTGCATGCTTGACTCAGTAACAGACTGGCAGACACTTGTGCAGAACAGTACAATTGACTAGGTGAACTGACAGGACATATGGCATTGCAGCGTAACTTAGATATCACAAGAGGTGGTGAATCTATCCAAACTGGACCAAAGGGCAGTGATACAGTTTCTTGGAGTGGAAGTATGTCAACCTGCACAAATTCATATGCAGATTTTACTACCTATGGTACAGCATGCGTATCAAAGGCATCTGTGATGGATTCAATCTGTATATTTTGAACAGGGCAGGCAGCAAACAACGGACATACTACGACCAGGAAAGGCTCACAGTGTCACTAATTCAGACAATGTGCAAGTTGAGAATGGAACCAAATGGAAATGAACATAAGCATCAGCAGACCAAGCAACTGTATGGGATCTTGAATATCACAAAGTCTATTCCCAGTGAGTGCCCATCAATTGACCAATACTGCTGTAACATTTGCAGTAGTACCATACTGAGGATGATGTGTCAGTGTAGAGGATTGTGGAGAACAATAAAATGTGGTATCACATTTTGAACACAGGAAAACCAGCAGGCATGTAAACAGAGACATTCCATTTCACCTCAACTATAGGAATTCAAGTCACAACAATCTGCTGGTACAGTGATGCTGACTATGTTCTTTGACACTGAGCTATCTCTGTTTTTGGAAATAAAACCATGTAACAATACAGTTGATGCACACCATTAATGTCTCACACTTGAATAGCTATATACCATAATCAGTAACAAGTGTCTGGTTAAACATAATGAAGGCATCAACTGCCGCACAATATTCATCCCCATGTGGCCTAGAGCGTTCAGGGCTGACTGCATGCCATGCTATGGGAGGTACTCAAACATCCTGTAGAGCCCAGACTTACGGACATAAAATTTTGACATTTTCACACCACTGAATAAAGTGTTCAGAGGTCACACATTCAAGGTGAATGTTGTGGGGGTGGCCAAGGTACAGTGGGGTAGGTGGTAGCCTGAGGACTTCTTTGCATGATATGCCAACTTGTGCATATGGGGGTCCTGTCAAAATGTCTGTGATGAATTTTATAACTGTTGCAATACCTCCATCCGTGAACATTCTTGAATGGGTTTCAGTTGTACATACCTCATTGGTTGCTGCAGTTGTTCAAGTCATGCGTAAGTACTGTAGTACTTTCTGGTTGAAGTTAACAACCTCATTCCCGGTTTTGCTTTAATAACATGAGTATACAATTCTTAATCTGAGGGTTATTTGTTCTTTGCAGTTTTGGATACTACAGAGTGCATCTTTAACAGAAGTGAGTATCAGGAATGCATAAGCTTTAGCATGTACAAAACCTGCCTTCATTAGGAATAGAGGGTACACTTTTTCCTTGCAGTTCAAATTACTTTATTTTACAAAAGAGTCTTGAAGTGCCAAACTCCAGCTTCTTTGGAGCATTCAATGAAACTGTGTACTCTGCATAAGTATTGCAAATAAATATTTTTCTTTCTATATGCAACATTTCGAAAATGCACTTGACCATTCCATATGAAACACAACAGGTAACTGGCCGTGTGTTGCACTCTATAGTTGATATGATGATGTAACACTTGTCATGCATATACCAGTTTGCATTTCCTTGCATTCAGTAAATGAATTAAAGATACACTGTATGTAACATGATACTGACAAGGAAGCAATGAGAGCCTAGGTGAAGAAAAGATACTTTGGCTTGTCCTAAATATTTAGATTGACTTCTCATATACTATGTATCATTAGCTACATTTTATTTAACTGTTTCCTTACTTTAATGTGCTGAGCCTTGAAGCAGTCACAAAGGATTGGCACCATGGGGTCAACATATGGCCGAAAATCTCCTGTACGTAGTTTCTCCCTTTTAAGAACAATATGAAAGAGACGGAGGCCAAATTCAACCAATACATGTCCATTTGTTCGAGTTGATGTTCTGGCAGTAATACTGAAACCTGAACGACTCTTTGGAGCTTCAGGAATAATGAAACTGTCTGGACGCTGTCTGCAGAGTAACTCTTTCTGAGCAGGTGTAATTTCTTCTTTCTTCAGTCCCAGTGATAAGTCTGGAATGCTCTCAGATGCTATTCCATACACGAATACAAGAAGGGACTCAACAGGCACAAAAGTGTTATCAGCCAAGCCCAATACAACCCGACGGAGACACTCAGAACATTTGTGAATGACTTTGAATGAATGTGTGTGTGATAAAATCTGGAAAATACAGTGTAACAACATGTAATTATGTTAATAAATCACAGTTACTTTACAAATGAGGTGACACATATAATGGAGTTTTCCCAACATCATCTTATTTCTAATGAACAAAGTCTATGAAAGTACTGAGCAACAAAAATACACTTGAAGATATGCACTTTCCAAATTGATGTCACAGCCATCATACCACTGACTTGAAATATAAGGAACTTACTAATCAAAGTGCAGTAGTTGACTAAATGGACAAGGGTCTGGGAAGAATATAATTTTGATATATGTCTGCATGACTACAATGAACAGAAACATAAAACCAAAACAGCAATGATAAACTTATCCCAGTGCAGTGGTACAATGGATGCTACAGGGTAGAAGAAAGAGGCAGCATATTCCTCCCAAACAGCAGTAAATTTTTCCAGCCTACATGATGCCACATAGCAGAAAATAAGTCTTCAAAGCTTCATGTGATCTTAAGCTAAACATTAGACTAAAATGAAAGATCAGTTTTATGTTCTTGCCACTGAACCCCATAAAAATACCCATGAACCCAGATTATGTAAACCTAACAAACATGAAAACATATAACAGCCTGACAAAACAACACACGCTAGCTTCTTAGCATATAGTTGTTATATTTTCCTTATCTGCATCTAACATACAAGTACATACATGCAAAACTATATGACCATAAAAGCTGTGATCCTGAAATGTGTTGAACTAATATAGCCAAAAACTGAAACATATTCAACAGTAAATTTAAAAAGTTGACAACATGGGTAAGAAATTTGAAATATGACACTATAAGGTTAGTACATCAAAGTTATCTGACAATCTTCCGTTCTCAAAAAATGTGAGGTTATGAAATAGTACTTTATGTTTCATAGGTACAGTCACTGTAGCTTCTGACATAAAAATGTCTTGCATTAGACTGTAATGGGATGTATGAGTGACACTTCCCACAGTTCCTTAACATTACGATTAAGGTTTCTCAAGACATTCATGCCATGGGTAATTTGTCATTTCACAGTTGAGTATGATTTTCAGTATTCTATTAACCTTTATCGTCTGGCATTTAAATTCCATTTTCATGCTGAGAGGATGGAATTTTCTCCGCGATGGCCCTTTAAATCGTTGCGCCTTTGACAATAAATGTTTATAAATTATGAACCAAATGTGATGTAATAATGCAATAATCTGCACTGTGTTGCGAATAAATTGGAGATATTTCAGTTCAAAGAAAGATTCAGTAGAAATTTTTAATGCCTACATGCAGGAAGTTAATTTAAAGTTTTATAATTTTCCATTCATTTTACTTACATTTCTGTTTTGGGCCCGATGTATGCACAGGAAATTTCAGCTTCAAGATTTGTGGAGTTGTGCCTTGGCATGGTGGTGTCAGAAACATCATCTAACTTCACACACACACACATCATACTTTCTCAACACTTCACTTCACACCACCCTCTATTCACACGCGACACCGTCATGCACCAAGAACGACCTACGTTTGTTGAGTTTTGTTCCAGTATACCAAAATGCATTATATTTTCCAGTACGTTTTTCACGATGGGAAATCGAGAATTTCTATATTGTATTTCCTTACTCCGTCAAGGAAAGAGTAAAACAGGAATATTTCAGCAGTTGTCTAAAATGCATAAGATGCTATTGCCCAAATAAATTACTGTGTTGCTCGACGACCCTGCTCCTTCACTCTCGCTGTCCCAAACCAGATCAGTTTGGGAACAGGAACATGGCTCTCTTACGCACAGACATAGCAGACTGCTGGCTCAGATACGAATATTCAATCCAGCTTATTTACGAAGTTGGAACAAGTAGTAATGCATCGAAATGCTATGCTATTTCAGCTGGTTTATAGCTCAATAGTTACAGATCAGTCTGTTTATTGCCGTATATCAAACTGCGGTTGGAATTATGAGCCCCATGGAAATTTCGAAAGTGGCTTCTCACTATCGGTAATAAGTTATGAGAAAATCATGACCTCACATTGCAGCTAGTAATTACCTATATTTCTTTGTGTGAGTAAGTTTCTGCATCCTGTTTATCTTATTTTTCAAACAGTCCTTCTGTAATGGACCAGAAACTGAACTGAAATGTAACACAGGCTTTAGAGAAAACATTTACAATTGGCATTTTATCATATACGGACAGTTGGTGCTTAGCCCCTTCTAGCAGTAATGTATCTTGGGACCATACTGAAAGCCTGTCTCTGTTTTGACTAAGAGAATGAGGGCAGTGTTGTGTGTCATTCACAAAACGTCACGTAATTCTTCGCAGCAGGATACACAGCAAGAATACTCCTATACGAATCTTGCCGCCACACATTTATCGCCCCTAACAACAACTCAAAACAGAGTGAAAGAGCCTTCACATTGAAATGCAGCGGTCAAAGTAGTCTACGCATCTCGTTTCTTCGGAAGGAAATGAGCCAGTTGCAAGGAATAAAAACAAACTGACAAGGTTTCTAAGATTATAGGGTGCCTAGAAAATTTCTATTCATGAGGTGCGTAAGTACACAATTTGATAAAGTGGCCAGAGCGCGAATCTGACAAAAAACATTATATAATGTGGAGATAACGAGTGGGGCTATAATTCTAAGCCTCTACGTGAGTGTACTGAGAATTTAAATGGCTGCAGCGAACCGGCTCGGGTGCATTCGTCCCATGCCCACTTTAAATGGCTGCACCAGGCGTGGCACGCGCGGACGATAAAGGTTAAAATGTATCAATACTGCACATTTTTATACGAACCTCTCGGAGTGGCACGATTAAATCAAAAAGGCACTTCTCTGTCACAGTTTGTGCAAGGATCTGAAATGTATCATAGCTTTTAGTTTTTCGAGCTTCCTTAAGTTTTCCAGTGATTTGATTCACTTCCTTTTCTTCTGCTACAGCTCCAAACAAATCTTTCTTGCAAAGCTGCAAATTAAACAAAACAACATAAATTTTCAGTAATTTTTAGTGAACATAAGAAAACCTGTTACATGAGAAGAATGTCAAGAGCTCAATTTTCAACACCATTTCATTTGTAAATAGGAACATCAGAGCAGAAATGCATTTCATGACTGCACGATACACCCTTCTGAAGTCTAAAAGAAACAAAGAAATTATGAGAGATACACAAATTTGATAAAAAATACAATTTATAGAACCACAGGGAAAGCATGGGGTTTTAGGTTCTCTTGCCAGTGACTAAGAGTATTACTATCCTCTGGCATCTGACTCCACATATTTTGTTGCAATTTACCACAACTTTTGAAGACCACACTGCCTTCATGCATACACTCTGCTTTGAACGGTTTACCTTGAAAAAGGAGGCGATATGTTCCTCCAAAACAATGGCAAATTACTATCTGACTACACAGAAGGTATTATTCAATATAGAAGAAATGTCAAAGTAATGATGTCAGGAGGAGCTCTGACAGAATTCCAAAAAAGATCTTGCAATATCAACAAAAGGAAAAAGAAGTTTGAAATTACTTCTAAAACACTGGAAGGTTTTGTTGGTTTTAAATTTTCCGTCATAAGAATGTAACAATAGTGTGCAAGCTTGCTTACCTCCAAGATAGCCTGAAGATTGCAGTCAATGTCACCAGGTTGAAAGAGATTCTTAAGTGAAACAAGGACTGCATGAATGGTGTAAATGAGTACATGTACTTGATAACCTCTAGTAAGCATCACTGACATTTCATGCAGCAAAATACCCAAATATTTGGGACCTAGTGTCAACATTATTTTCTGAAGTGTCTCACGAGTCACTCGCCGAACACTCTCCAGTCGAGACTTCAGGAATGTACACAACTTTAGTAGGATCCTGTTTGAAGTATAAAACAGGCATACAATTTTCAAAATTTTAAAACCATACTGTCAACAAAATAATGCACAGTATTATATCAACATACACCAATGAATTTTTACAGTAGAAACATTTTTTATGTCCACTACAAATACTGTGGGGCTTTTAAAACCAATGTTAATAGGTTCCTGAAAAGTGTAACAGATAGTAATAGATGTGCATGCTATAAGAATTTGTCATGCCACAGACCTCACGAGCACTAAATTCATTTTTCAGGTACACACCAATCAAGGCTAGTTCAACAGTAATCCAGACTAGCTGCAAGGCCCACCCAGCCACCTGTACAGTGGGTACCAAGTCTTTCCCTGCAGTAAAGTGGCCAGAGTGTGGTGCTCACCACCGACCTCCTTCTAGCACTGGGTTACAGATGGGTTGGAGCTACACCTTCACCTCCCATCTGCCTTTGCAAGCGTGTCATGGGTGACCTTTACCTTTTTAAGTGCATGAAGCTGTGTGATCATTTCTGGTAAACCAGATTTAAATGTGAGCATTGTTGCACTGTCATCCTTTTTTTTCTCTCTCTCTATTGTCTGTATGTTTGTAGACTACTGACTTTTGGCAAAGAACTCACTGTATGAGGAATAACTGATAGATCTTTTACATGTCACCAAGTTAAAAATTTGTAAATCATTGTGCTATTGGCAGAACTAGCACTGTGTAAGACAGTGAAGAATGGGCATGAAAAGAGTTTGTACAGTGGAAATTTGAAATCCCTTAGTCTCCCAATTCACCATGTCTCATATTTGTCATCCACTGTTTGACACCATTGTTTCTGTATCTAGCATCTGGTTTGTGTAGCCTTTGTCATTATGATGTGTGTCACTTTGTATTGCTGAACAACACCAGTGTCATTACTAGAGGGAGGATCTACAACCAGTTATTTGCTGATTTTGAGTCTTAGTTTATTTTATTTCTGCTATTTTTACAAGAGTGTGCTTAATAGTAATGCCAGGTGATTTTTGTAAGAAACTGGATATGCATATTTGAATAAAACTGAAACAGGTAACTTTGTTGAACCTTATTGTTCATGTCTATACAGTATTCTTCACATAATCACTTTTGTGGTCTACATACTTTTGCCAATGTTCAGGTAGTTCCAAAGTCCGTTATGATAGAATTGTGCATATTGATGATAGAACCACAGCTTAACCTCTGTCTTGACTTCATCTTCTGACATGTTGCCTAAGATCTTCCTTCAGTTTGGGAAAGAGATTCAAATTCAGCAGCACCAAGTAGGGGGTATGGTGGGTGATCCAAGACAGTGAAACTAAGATGTCAAAACTATACAGTTGTTGTCACACTTTTGTGCATGTCAGCATTGTCATGTTGAAGGACAGCCTGCTGCATGTGAGGACAGACTTATCAAAGTTATGCTTTAAGCTTTCCTTTCCAATTGTTTCATAGCACAGCTCAGAGTAGGCCAATAGGCATAAATTCAGAATGCACTGTGCCTTCAACATCCCACAGAACTGGGAGCATGATCTTTCCAATGCATGCTCCCAGTTCTGTGGGATGTTGAAGGCACGGTGCATTCTGAATTCATTTTTTCTGGCGCTGATGATATTTTGTGATGGAACTCCACTGACTGTCTCTTGTTGTCAGGCATGAAATAATGCATCCTGCTTTCCCATGCCAGTGTGTAAGAATTTGTCATCTTCACATTTCCAGTGCCGCAGAAACTGTTTGCTAATGTCTACCTGGTTCTGTTCAATTTGGAAGTGAAAATTTATGGTGACCATCATGCACGCACCTTTTGGTGGCCTTGATCTGCAGTCATTGTCTGCACTGGCTCATGTGAAATGTTTGTTTTGTCTGCTTGTTCCTGCTAAGAAACACGGCAGTTTTCTTAATGACTTCATCAACATGATACCAGTAAACCTGATTGCACTGTGTGATCTTATATTCTACTGTTTGTGACTTAGATTCAGGGGAGTCCTCTTTATGCCTTCCGTCATGAACACCTGCAGCCCAAAGTCAGACAGTACTGAGAGCTACATATTCCTCTCCATAAACAGTTTTCATTTACTGATGAATGTCTATGAGAAGCATGTTTTCTGTCATCAGACACTCTTTCACTGCAGGTGTTTCAACTGCACTGACATAATTGCATTGCTCTCCACCACATTTACGAGCACAATTCAGAGCCCTGTAGCAGAATTTTACAATTCAGCCCATGGTACATGAAGGTCTAACAAATTGGTGTCTTGTAAGTTGACAACAGTGATACTTATGGTTTGAAGACTGGCTGACAGGTGGCAGTACGATGCAGGAATGCAACATGACGGTGCAGTAGGAGTGTAAAGATGGCGGCCTGCATGCAACATGCACCAAAGAAGAACAGCGTTCTGTCATCTGTTTTTTAAGTAGTGAAGGGGTGAAACCCACTGAAATTCATCGACGAATTAAAGTTTAGTATGGTGATGCATGTCTGTTACTACAGCAAGTGTACGAGTGGACTGGGAAGTTCATGAACGGCATTAGTTCTCTAACAGACTCTCCTCGACCTGGTCAGGCACACCGAGTAGTGACACCAGAGGCCATAGCGGCAGTTGAAGCCATCGTGAAGAAACATCACTGCATAACAGTGAATGAAATACCCACACATCTGGATATGAGTCATGGATCAGCACACCATATCGTCCACGATGCTCTGCAGTTCCCTAAAGTGTCTGCAAGGTAGGTGCCATGCCAGCTGACTGCAGAATTGAAAGAACGACGTGTTGATGCCTGCCAGGAACTTCTGAAATGCTTTGAAGCAGAAGGTGATGGCTTTCTGGGAATAATCGTTACGGGAGATGAAACCTGGGTCCATTACCACTAGTTGGAAACCAAGAAAGTGAGCAAGGAATGGCGCCATACCTCCTCACCAAAACTGAAAAAATTCTGCACACAATCATCTGCGGGAAAGGTTAGGCTGACTCTCTTTTGGGATGAACGAGGGGTAATTTTGGAGCACTACATGCCCAGGGGGAACACTGTGACCAGTGCATATGCAGATCTCCTAAAGAATCAACTCCATCCTGCAATCAAGTCCAAACAACATGGAAAACAGGTGTTTTGCTCCAACATGACAATGCTCAGCCCCATACTGCCCATTCCACTGTTGCAACAATCCAAGATCTGTCCTTTGAGTGTCTTCTACATCTGCTGTACTCGCCAGACCTCACCCCCAGTGAATTTCATGTCTTTGGACCGCTCAAAGAAGCAATGGGAGGCAAGTCTTTCAGGTCCAACGAAGAGGTGCAGCAGGCATGAGTGGCTGTGCTCTCGGCAAAAAGAATTTTTTTCTAGAGGTATGCATGCACTTCCAAAGTGCTCGAACACTTGTATGGAACGCAATGGAGACTACATACATAGGAAAATGAAGTCATTGTGTACCTTTTGTGTTCAATAAATTATGAGATAAAAAATATTTAAGGTTTTCATTTGACTCTCCCTCGTAGCATTGTTTTAATGATATTTTCTTGAGTCTTCTTTCTTCCACTGTAACTTGATATACCTCTGTGGCAAAAAGGTCTTGCAAAAAGTCATAATTAATTACTCTTAGTCCCTTCTTTTCTATGTAAGCCAAAACAGCTGTTAGGTACATGACTGGATGACTAGGGTTTCATCCCAGGCAAGGAAAGGAATTCTTCTTTTTATCACCACATGCCAAACGCAGCCACCTCAATCTCCTGCCAAATGGACATTGCAGGCTCTTTTTCCACAAGTAAAACAAAGCATGAAGCTTAAAACTCAGCCCCATGCAATGCCCAGTGTGCAATTATGTTGAGGTATACTTCAGAATTCGGTGCATAATTAAGCACAGGGATAACATTACCTCTACCTTTACTTCCTTCATTATATATGCTGCAGTTTATATAAGATTTTAGGTATCCACAGAGGTTAAACTTTAGACTGTTGTCTTCTAGGTTATGACAAAATATAGCCTTCTATATGGTAACCACCTACACACATCAGTTATATAATTTCCACTGACATTACTAATAAATTAAAGTCTGTGAGAAAAAAGTTTTGTACGTAATCCGTATATGAGTCATAGTTCCCTAAATCCTCTGATTTGTTATGAACTGCAAAGTTTAAACAAGGTTATGGAATGAAATCTACAATTCAGTCAGACAGTACAACAAAATTATTTCAAATTCCAAGGTGCGATACATGTCATATTAGAACATACTACCAAACTGTTTACTGTTTACTGTTTACATAAAGTTTTAATCTGAAAACATCACACTGCAGGAAACAAAATATCAGAATTTCACAGCACTGCATTAGGCAACCTGTAAATAATTATTCCACAATCTAGCATAATTCATACATGCTCAGATAATGAATACATATTATAAACACTTACCCAGGTAAGTTCTGATCCAGCATGTGAGATGGGAGTCGCTGAAGTAGTTTAACAGCGGCAAGAGCAAGGGGTACACGGAGAATGCCTTCATCCTCCTTATCTGAGGTATGTTTCTTGTTCACTTTGTGAAACAGTTCCTCTTGAGAGAGCTGTGCCATTACATGATGAATTTGTGGCAGAAGCCCTGTTGTGATGGTATGAATCACTTGTGTGGCAACAAACTTTCTAAGAATTGTGTCTCTGTTAACAGCTGGAACAGGAGCTGATGCCATTTCACAAGTTGCATCACATTCCTTTTCTTCTACTTTGCACAAAGCATCCTCTAAGTCTAACAGACACTCTAATCTGTCCAACAATTCTTCAGGGTCTGCTTCTTCTATTGTCTTATTTTCATTACTTTCAACAGAGTAAAGTATACCTGTTTCCCCTGATTCTTCATCCCTTTTATTTATGGGAATAGTCATAACACTTCCAGAAGGATTAGAGATGCTATTAATCGACACTTCTTTTTTATCAGTCACTTCCACCTGCATTAATTCCACTTCTCCCACTCCTATGTTTTCACTTTTGTCCTCTATGGCAGAAGTATGTGCCCTTGATAAGTCAAAGTGGAATGCATCAAGAATAGCTACCACAGTACGGACCAACTGTTTCTGGAAGTCAACCTGATAACGAAGCTTTGCCAAGTAGAAACGTAGACTGGTTTCATACTGATGCCAGGGCAACAACCGACACACAGTGCCAATAGTCTGCAAAAGGAAATATAATAATTTGAAAACATTATCCAACTAACATGTATTCTAAAATTAAACCTCTGAAATGTTTATTCATCAGATGACATAATCAGTCATTAGTGGAGGAAGAAAAGAAGGAAGACCATGGCTACAAAACAGGCTGAACAGCCATAGTTGGAGAAGGGGAAGGGAAGGATGTGATGAAGAGGAGGAGGTGGAGGGGTAGGCCAGCACTAAAATGTTCAAGAAATAGAATGTGAGCTGAGCAGTAGTCATGAAATTTCTTAAGTGCTGCTACATCAAACCTAAGCCATATTGTTCTTGTAATCATTGCTGAGCAGATTTTACTGTATTTACTGCATGTAAGGCACGAATGTTTTCCTAATCCATCCTTTTCAAGATGGGGACTGCTTACAAATACATACAAAATTAAATACAGGGCAAATATTTCTGTATCTGCTGCTGCTGCTAGGTGAACAAAGAAAAGTACACAGCTACTATAATAATTAATATTTGAATAAGGTAGTTACATAAAGTATCACAGTGATAAGAACCTTTATGAAGTCTAATAAAAACTCAACAAATGCTGAAATTGTTGCCCTCCTGACAGAATGCACTCAGTATAAATGAGGAATACACTGCTGATAACTCTCTAGAGTTCTTCCCAGGAAACTACTGAAATCTCGAGGGGATGTTATTTCATAGTTCTTATGGAGTGTGGCGATTTGTTTTATACACTTTGTCTTTTAATCTTCCCCACAAATAAAAGTCACAATGGGATAAATCTGGGGAGCATGGGGACAAAGACTGCGCCTAATTATGCGGCCATCGAAAACCTATTGTAGTGCTTTGAAACATGCAACTGTAACATTAGCTGTATGCGGTTACATTCTTGTGCCATTAATCATCAAGACTCTATTAAACATGACAATACAAAGTGATACAAAAACATGGCTATGTTAATACAGGTTTCTTCCTGAAAAATGTAGATCATGAATGTGAGACCATGTTATTAATTGGGCAAATACAGAATTGGGGAAGTGAATGTAGTCACATGTGGTGCAATTTTAGCCAAATGAGTGATAAAAAAAAACTGTAAATTGCAATGAAATTTACTCCTCGTCAGGCATGCTTTCTGGAATCATAAGCAGTTAATACTTAACTATTTAACTATTTTTGGGAAACAACTTTATCCAAATATTGCGTGCTATGAATGTGATACTTTGCTCCAAATATATTAGGCGTGCAACCACACCAATCTGAAAAATCACACAGAGCAACTGACAAACAGTTTAGGTCAAGAGACTAACAATGAAGTAAATAAAAGATGGCTCTATTTTTCAACCAGGAATATAATGTGTTACAATAAACAGTATACCAGAATTACAGTATATAATGAGACTAGAAGAAAATATAAATTACTACAAAACCATTTCATTAGGTGGTCCTATTCCTTACACAACTTCTACTAGAACAGGTTCTAAGTTATATTTACCAGATATAACACCATAAGTTTGAGATATTACCACATACACAAGTTTTCAGAAAAAAAAATATATAATCTGTTTGCAAAGGAGAAGTCAGACACATGGGCAAAATAAAACTAAGAATACAAAGGGTTGCATGAGAATGTCTCCTTTGATGCAACAGAATTATAGAGTTCCTGCAAATAACAATCATCAACTTAATGACTGTAATTTAAATCTTAATACTAGTGTTGTACCCATAAGCTAAATATTCTGCTTTAATAAAATCCAAAATTGAAATCAACTTACTTCAACAGCTGCATCTACAATGTTATTCTTGTGAGCATATTTCTCTGAACACAGATAGGCAGACGCAAGGGGAAGAATAAAATGAGTCAAAGTTTGTGGATTTGGAGCCTTTGTAAGGCCTTTTGCAACCTGGCAAAACCTGAAACACATTGTGGAAAAAACATTCCATATAATCATACAAACTAGGAAGCATACTGGTTATGAAACTTAAAATCATGAGCAGACTGATTCTTTGATTGTGTTTAGCAACACTGTTTAAATTAAAAAGGCTATATACACTGATTATAATAACATAGGAACTCACACTTTTAGGGAGCAAAAGATTCAAACAGTGATTACAAAGTCATACTGAGATCTTCTGGATTATGACAATGTGTAGTCTTGCAAGTGGGTACTGACATTACACAGGAACATAGTGTCTTCACTATGTAACCTGAAGCTGGAGAACAATCTGTGTAACAGCAAACACAGTACTTTGAAAGATATGAAATTTTCATGGTGGTCATTATACTACTGTCTCATGCAACGTAATGTCCTGTAGTCTGGTGCGTAGTTACCAACATTTCAAATGAACCCACCCCGCTGAAGATAGTGGCAGCAGCATCCTGCCAGGTGCTAGAAACTTGTGATCAGACTACACAGTGTTACACACCAGAAATAAATACCAGAAACTGAAGGTAATTTACTCGTAGTATGACATTATGGTTGAAAGTAATATTAAATACTGCATTCACAAGCTACAAATCAGTGCTTCAGACAATTCACAGCCACAATGTATCAGTTATCCTGATCTTGTAACTTACTTCAGTAGAGCCCTGGACTTGCGATGGCTCTGCAAGTGCAGTAAGTTCTCAAAGAAATCAACTTCTGGGTCAGCCTTATTAGCCAACTTTGATAGATCTTGCAGTACAGGATGCAGCTCATTACATTCACGAGCCTAAATAAATGTAATAAATAAGCAGAAAAGAAAATTACAGCATCTCTCAATTACCTACCTACAGATATTATTGCAAACTAACTGCAGACATCCCCACCTTAACTACGTGTTAGATGTACTAAATGTTTGAGTTGTGCACTGTCACTCACAAATAATGAACAAGTTATCATAGATTTCAAGCCCCTCCTGCTATGTGTTTCTAGTGGTCATCTGCATCCTTTTAATATACTGAGCATGTTAATGGGCAATATGACAGTGTAAATGAGGAGGTAAAGATCAAAACATTCACCCATTCCCATGTGGCACTAAGCTATTCTACCAGTATAAACCTATTCCTCTACCTCTAAATGACATTCCAAAAGCCTGTTTGTAAGTCGTATGTACATCACTGAGAGTGATTTTCCCCATAAGATGTGAAATATGAAGAATGATTTCCAATTATTGGGCACATGAGCATATTACACCTACAATTTAGTCTAGAAATATTACACAACATTGCAATCTATACAAATAATTTAAAATTAATAACTAGCTTTATTTAAAACATAAGAAACTGAAGAGAATGAATAAAAAACAGTAATGCATTGTCATTAATACCAATATTTTTTAACTACTAGCATTAAAATTGTTACTTACCAATTCTTAAAAACAAAAATGATGGCAGTTACAGAATTAAATTCTCTGTTTAACTTATTTTATCCATATAATTACATTTATAAGTATCAATTAATCTATTTGCATAGGTTTATATGTGAATATTTTGTTCAGTGCTTGGACCAAAAGTAGAACAATGTAATACGTTTCAATAATTCCCATTTATATGTGCAGGTGTTCATATGCTGAGGAAAAACTGTATTTGTAATTTCTTAAATTACAACTGTTATTGTACATTATTAAGAGAAATTCATAATCCAACATTTGAGTTCAAAACACATAATCCATTATAGTATGGTGAATGATGCATGATAAATTGTGAAGTATTTTGAATGAATCACTCACAACCTAATACAGATACGAGCCTCACAATTTCCTGGAGGAAATGAGGAAAACCACAAAAAGAATGTGCAAGTCCAACAAGGTTTAAAGTGGACATCTCTCAAATAAGTCTAGAGTGTCAACACTACACTGACCTGCTGTGTGTTTTAATATGAATGAGATGAAATTATGTTGCATATGATGATACACAATCAGAAAACAAGTTTACATTATATATAATTCCGTAATTAAAGAACCTACATTATATCAGCAGACCCCACTGCCAAGCAATTATCATCGGTTTCCAGCAATGGTACAAAATCTTGACAGCCATAAATTTAAAAATGACTGTGAAGTGAAAACAGTTGTGACATTGTGAGGCAACACAGGTCAAAAGCTTCTTCCAACAGGCAACAGAAAAGCTGACCCCAAAATAAGTGAAATGCTGCAACTGTGGCTGGAACTAAGTGAAAAGCAGTGAAACTGCGGTACAAGTAAATAGGAACTGTTCTTATCAGAATTAAAAATAAAGAACCCAAAACATATACACTATAAAAATATTTTATGACTCCAGTAATTTTCATACTACATCTACTGCAACAAGTGCCAACACAACAGCATTTTATGCACAGTATTTGTTAAAACATCTGTAACATAATTTTGATTTAATAACTTTCTGGTACAGACTAGTTATTTATTATGTTATTCTAGTGTATTAAACATGGACATATTGGCATATGATTACTGTAAAATCTCATTAATTTGCTATGAGGGTTGTCCAGAAAGTAAAGACCGTCTGCGCATAGCGTACACATATTATTCACAATATATTGTACAGACTTGGCCTCAAACGATTTTCACTTGTTACCAAAACTGAAGGAATTTTTGGGTGTCAGACACTTCAAAAGGGATGAAGAAGTGAAGGATGCCATCAAGGAGCGGTTAAATGGACTGGTGGCAGAGGTCTATAATGAATGCATACAAGAACTCGTCACACTATGACAAATGCCTGAATGTCTGTGGCGACTATGTAGAAAAATAACTTAGGTTCTGTAATAATGATACATTTTTATTTTGTTTATTTTTCTTTATAGTCAAACGAACTTTATTTACTGGATGTACTTTGTTTAAGAACAGCGAATGTACAAGAATGATTCTGCAGATTAAAGAACTGTCAAAAGAGTGAAACTTGCTTAAGATTTCCTCAGTTAAGATGTTTTCTTGCCAAAGGTGTCAAGACAAAAAAAAAAAAAAAAAAAAAAAAAAAAAAAGAAAGAAAAATTCTCCTATACAATTAACATACATGTTGCCCCTTTAACCCTTTAAACGCTGAATTAAATCCCATCTGCCATTTGCTGGCATTATTAGGAGCTCACCATATTCTCCATGTTGGCAGGATAAGGGTTAATCACCACATAAGAAAATGTCATCCTAATGAAGCAAGAGAAGTTCATGACAATGAATTTTTCACATTTAATACATTTTCCATATCAAAATCTTACACAATTTTCTAGAGTTTCCATTCGTTCTATCTGTTAGCAACACACAGCACTTAAATAATGCCGTCAGTTCAATTGGTTATCTCCTCAGTCATTTCCACATATGAGTTTCACACAGCATAATATTACCTCATGCCACATGGTTGTAGAACCCAATTCACATACTTCTTCGATGATGCACACACACTGTAATTAGTCAGTCCCCATTACTTGATCTCTATCACTCTTCCATCACCACAGTTGCTACACTGTTCATTTTCCTTCTAGCCACGCTGCTGTTAAAATTATTTAGTAGCATACATGCCTGGAAAGCCTTGTGCCTCATATCACGCCAATATTACAGCCCAGGATTGCAGGCTGGGTGTGTGAATGTACCCACAACAGTGTGCTGTTGCCAACTTGAAATTAAATGGGAGCAAGTTGTGTTCCACATGATCACTGACTTCCCTCCCATTTGCAATCAGCCATGTCCCTATCGATTACAGACTTTTCTACAAGCATTCTGATTCTAGCTTTCAGTGACTTCTAGCTACATGACCTGAGAAGTTTTTATGATCACTAATAGTATCGTCAAAACCCTGTTCCTTGTCTATCACACTTTCTCTCACAAATGGGGCGACAGACTTATTTGCACTCTCCTGTAATGGAGCACACTGCGACTGCAACTGTATTATACAGGTGGTGCCCATACCCATGCAGTCTCTTTGTACTGTGAACATATTTTACAAAGCTGGCACATGTGCACACGATTGTTATATCATTTAGTTTACTCCTTCTAAGTTCCTAGTGTAAGGGTGTTGCCTTGATAAAAATCACTTTTTCTTTTCCCAAATGTGTTGCAATTGTGGAACAGACTAGTGCTACCCTTAAATGTGCCATTCTGTACCTTAGTTTCAGAAAAAAAGTATTATGTGCACAAAATTTATACACCTCTACATTTTTGTTCACTTAACACTGTGTGTGTACAAACTTTCATCCTGTAGAACAATTAAATTACTCAACACATGATGAACATGGCTAATACTGCTTATCAAAAACCTGTGTGCTAGCAAGACATTATTTTGATCCGTATTCAATAGTGGTTGTTGGAATTACAAAACACTGAAATGTGGGCACACCCCAAAATTGTGTGGGAAAGATTATGTGATGGAGTAGAATGGATTTTAACCTGGGACTTGTTGCAGTTGTTTCACTTCACTGCTAATAGTCAAATGAATGCTTCAAGAAATTGAGTTTAAAATTCATTAACTTTGTCATTAAATTTTTTCATTGACTTTATAAAACATCTCCTTGAACACGGCCATATTAACAAGAGGCACAAAAATGCAACCAACTCGCAATATCCAAAAATCTGTGCCTAATAAACATAGTGCATTGTACTCCAAATATCCCTCACACCAAAATTACTGACAAAATACCTGGATGGTCAGATACAGGTAAGCATGCTCCCACTTACACAAAGTCAGAATACGTAAGTTCTGAAAACAATAAAAAAAAAAACAGAATTTTTCAGTCCTACAGTTTTGAGAAGATTCATTTCTTGTTTTTTCAAAAACATCTTAAGAGAGTTTCACCGGACAGTATTGGAATTATTCAACTCTAGTAGCCAAAGGGCTGCAATATATCCCTAAATTACAAATTAACTGTATTCTAAATTTACTGCATTAAAAACTATATAAAATCTTACGTGTAACCATAATTGTCTGGCCTTTAAATCCCAATGTAGCCCCTGACAGCTGGAGTTACTTTAGTCTTTAAATGCCTATGCCTACACTTGTGTGAGACAGTGTTTTCTCTCTGACCTGTAAAGAGTTATGACAGCTGCCCAGAAAATAATGCCCCTTGTTTTTTAGTCAATATTTAACCCTAAAACATGAAATTACACATTATGAAGAGTGACAGTTTAAGTCCATACCCTCTTTTTTCACAAAGTCTCCGTCCACTTCCGTGACCTTGCACGGAGAAACAAGTGTATATAGGCCTTGTCAATACCATGCCTTGTCCTACCCTTGTAGCAGAATGCTCACAGTGTGAACCAAACTCTCAAATTCATGCCACAGACTGCATCCTTCAGGGCTCCAAGAGGTAGAAATCTTGAGGGTGACAGACAAGAACTGTAGGGGGGGTGGGGTAACACTGTCCAGCCAAAGTTCGTGATTTGTTCCAAAGTTTTCAAACTTGTGTATGGCCTTGCACTGTCATTTGAAGCAAGATTTCTATGGAACCCTTCCTGAGCTTTGTTAGCACCCTGATGTTTATGCCAGAGTTTACTTTCTCTTCTCTTGGCACTGTATCTGCAAGAATCACACCTTAATAGTCCCAGAAAACAGTGATGATCACCTTGTCCGCTGACGGAGAATTTTTTATTTATTCTTTTTTTGGGAGGGAGATGAAGATGAAAATCTACAAACCTCTCCACTCCTACGCCACTCTTACCTACTAGTGGTGGGTCCTGTTAAAGTGAGAAACCCATGTTAAGGTTGAGGTAACCAACCCCTTCAGCAGCATGGTTCACTGAGCAGACAGAGCAAGGGGGTCTGATGGACCCAATCATAAAGGGTCTACCAGATAGGGTAGGAGGAACCCTTGAGCTTGGTTGCAACCCTCCTAGGAGTAGAACACTCCAAAATCAAACCAAGGGCAGATGACACTCTGGTAGCTGTGGTGGAAGCAAGTCATATAAGGGAGTAAACCCTGATTAAAAATCCTGGCCCTTCAGGTTGAAGGTTTTTACGATGGGCTAAACCTCCATCTAAGTAAAAGAATCCATGGTTACGAATTTCTCAAAGGAGCCTCAGAAGAAGGAGATAGATGATGATGAAACATGGATGTGGAAAAGGTAAAAAATGCTAACAAAACATACTTTATGCTACACAAATTTTTTTAAAATTAAAATATATCTAAATATCTAAAATTAAAACTAAAGAACACAATAATAGGCAAAACTTTAACATATGCATCAGAAACCTGGATACTAACAAAGGGAGACAGAAAGAAAATAAACATTTTTGAAAGGAAAAGTGTATAAAAGAAATTCAGGCCCGGTATATGACAATGACAAAGAAAATTGGAGAATATTAACCAATCAAGAAATTTATGCAATGGTTAAAAAACCCACTATAACAGAGACAGATTACGTTGGTTTGGGCATGTACAGAGAATGGAAGAAAACAGAATTCCCCAGATTATTACATATGAATTTGGAAATGAGGCTGAGAGGTAGATCAAGAAATAGATGGCAAGATGAAGTGAGGGAGGATGGAAGACTAGTTGGTGGAAAAGGGTGGAAGGAAGGGGTATATAACAGAGAGAAATGGAAGAAGCTCCCGATAATGGCAAGGAATCGTCACATTCTGCAAATGCCAATAGAACGAATGAATGAAATGGGGAGATTGAGGATGGTGCCATTCCATCGATTGCCTTTTTGTCTCAGGTTCAAAATGAAATACCCACGTTTCATCTTCCATAACAATCCAGGATAGTAAGGTCTCCAAACATGCCAACAGCTTGGAAGAAATGGCTTTCCTCTCAGTTTTATGTGACGCTGAATGAACCTTTCTCATGCACACTTTCAAATATCCAAGATCTCGAATTATTTGACTAACACTTCCTTGGCTGATTGAAAGAGTGAGTGCAATTTTTTGACATGTAATGCGTCAATCGTCGGGAATGAAGGCATCAGTATGCCGCAGCATTTCAAGACTAACAACTCTACAAAGACTTCAGCAAGGCAAAACATGGAGCTCTGCTTTCCTTTCTTCAGAAGCTGTCATTCTCTCCACCCAGCCATCAACAGTGCTTCTATTGAACACAGCACTTCCATAAACATTGCAAAGACAGTTGTGGACGTTTGTCACTGACTCTTTCTCGGCAGCAAGGAATTCTATCAGAGCACATTGTTTGTACTGTACATCATTCATGGACTCCACTGTGAGGCACTCCTGGAGTGATGCTACCTGTCAGTATCTTCACAACTTTGTACATAAATGCTGGAAACTTCAAATCTGTTTCGTCTAAAATCTCACATGCTTAGCTTTCTTACTGGGGG
>Ga0268261_10000367_pt1 | contig 27809 bp, 11 predicted proteins | sample TergutNc150P1_FD_190353 | JGI IMG/M metagenome (GOLD analysis project Ga0268261, IMG submission 190353) | Nasutitermes corniger P1 segment gut microbial community from laboratory colony in Florida, USA - Nc150 P1 (SPAdes) (version 2) | ecosystem: Host-associated > Arthropoda: Insects >... | reverse complement strand
GGGGGGGGGGGGGGGTCAGACGAAAACCTTCTGCAACCTATGTGCCATGCATGTGCAAGAAGTCAGAATAAAGTTCTTGATCACAGAGTGTTTGTTGCTTTACATTTTGTACATTCTCTGTAGAATGCAAGTCTGTATGTGGGGAGGGGATAAATAAAAGGTTCCTTCAAATCAGATGACTTTTATGATTGATAAATGCAGTATTACATGGGGAGTATAAGGTATCTGTATTTAATTCAGTCATAATGTAGTTCATTTTTGTAATTTATTAATTTTATTTGTATTTTGGTAGCTAGAATAAATTTGCATTAGAATTCCTCCATTACTGGAATGTCAATTACAGGAAGTCCTCTCAGTGAGGAAGACTGTTTTGTCTGGGTGTAGAATAGTTCCGGAGATCTACTGAAAGTGTCTTGCTCAATCTAAATGTGTGTCATTTTTGGGTAAAAATATATATTAGCATTCCCACCAAAAGAAGACAAAGGGAAATGGACCAACAGGAAACTCTCTTCAATATTCAGGGTCTGACATTTTAGCCAGTGGGAGTCTGTTATTTCCCAAGTTTCAGAAATTCTTGTATTTTAGTTTCTTTGGATAGCACCCTAGACAGTGATATACATGGCTGTGAAAATACTACATGTGAAGCTTTTCATTTGTGGTTTCTCATCTTTCACCCGGACTTGAGCTTCTGAAAAAAAATGGTTCGTCAAATAATTTTCATGTCTTTGACATCCAAGAAGTATGCTCTGTGGAAATGGTATGAATGTAAATTAAAACATGGCTAATTCTCTATTTGTTTTTTCATATGTACATCTTCAATATGTATTTATTCTCATGATTCATACATACCTCTCTCTCAACTTTGAGGATCAGGGGCCCAACTGTAAACCTTGTTTTCACAGTTGTGTGTGAGCTCATCATGTTAACTGTAACATCACCTTCCCGCCGTATGGAAGACAAACCATATAAAGTTGCTTTAGCACCAGGGCGCTGTCTTTGCTTGTTCTGTAAAACACACTGAATTAATTATGGAAATAATAGTTCTTACAGAACTAAAGAATATGGTTACAGAAACTTGTTGTACATGTAAAGGACTGTAAAATGATAACTGGTGTTTGAAAACAAAGTGTTAAAGAAACTATTTGAAACTGTTATAAAAAATGCAGTAATGCAAAAAATAGCACAATGAAGAATCTGGCAGTCTGTATTGTCAATCCATTATTGTTGGGATCATTAAACCCAGGAAGATGTGAAGGACAATATATGTAAAAAGCATTAGAGAAACAGCAAATCCAAATTTTTCGCTAATTGAACCACATTCCTAAATTTCTTATTGTAGAAAGAAAAATCAGTATGTGTCATGAAATGTACATTTAATTACACTGTGTAATTTTGGCAACATGTTTCAATGTTGTCTATATTTACAAAATAAAAATGGCTAATATTTTATGCCTCTGTGCTGTGTAATCTGTTTCTTCTGCTGATTAACTTTTCAACCATAAAATTTATGACTATGCAGCATATTAATTGCTTTCGAGCTCTGTCTTGCAGTTGTCATGCAGAAAACGTTCATCAAGGCCAATAAGATGTACATATTTAAAAGTATGTGCCTCACAGCTAAAAATGCATTTTAAATGCTTTCTGAAAATTTCCTAAACATTTTGAAGTACAGATACTTTTATATATATATATATAGACTTGGAACCCTCTTAAACTCAGATCCTAACAAGTTGAAGAATGTATTTGACATACCTTGTCTTTCTTTATTTTCTTTTTGCTGTTTTTGTTATGGTCATGCTGCTGCGGCCTTGCTCGACTTATCATTCCATCATCTGATGACCGTTTTGTTGTTGTTAGTTCTGTGGTTGCACCAGCAACATTAGTATGTGTTGCAGCTGGATTAGTAGAGTTAATATAGACAAGTGTCGCTTGTTCCACTTTAGGATGTTCTGCTATCAGCTGTGCTGAGATGGCTGCAAGCGACTCATTTACCGTTGCTTCTACAGCTTCCCTGAGAAATATCCAATGTTAAAAATTACTATTTCTCCACCAGCACTGTGCCATGCAAGGTTAACATTGTAAACATGAGGTGGTTCATTGTTAATTCCCATCCTTGACTTCTAAAATACTGACCACCCATGATCAGCATCAAATGCTCAATATAAGAATCATGACAATATTTTATGATTCCTAACCCTTTTTTTTAAATGTAATTTTGCATGCTGGAGTTTACAGTGCAAAAGAGATAAACTGTGACTAGTTATGCATCAGTAAACTGATTGTGATCAAATACTGTTTTTAAAAACAGAACTTCATTCTGAGCCAAAAATCCAACTTTTCTGATTGTTTAAATATAAAGAAAACCAGATAAGTCAGTATTTTACCACAACTTCATACTATTGACAACCCTGTCACAATATAAAAGAACTAATTTTCTGTTTACCAAGACAAACATTTTTGTATAGGACTAGCCAGATATTTGAGAAGTAATTTTAACAGAATAAGAGTAATGTAAACCAAACACTTTTTACAGTGACTGCAGACAAATATTTAAATTCAGCTGACCATGCTTAACACTGATTAAAAATCGGTCCAGTTGAATATATCTGGAATCAGAAATACTAAATTCTAAAGTGAACTGGATATCTAATGTGATGCATGTGTTATGTTAGGGAAAGAGATGGCCTTATTTAGAATCAGTGGTCTAATCAACGATTTTATCCACAAAGTGCAACATATGTGTAGGAGAACATAAGAAATAAGTGCAGCAAAGAATAATTGTGTTGTTGTTGTTATTATTCATTACACAGCATGTCTTGTTACTGTTCTTTAAAGTAAATTTTAATTGAATCACAATGCAGCTATATGCTTTGTTAATCAGGCTACTTATTGGCAAAATGTCATAGAATTACTATCATCAGCTGATATAAAAATGTGTGTCCTCTTTATTTGCATTTCATTAACATAACATGCCAGGTATTTTGTAAATTGGATAATTTATTCCATACTTATGTGCTACTTAAAAGGCCTCAGGATTTTACTGTGAATTTTCATGAGGTTCTTAAAGTAAAATAAAATCTGTGCCAGTGTTTGTAATCATGATAATCATTATCATCAGTATTACGTGGTTGATCTTGCGATGTCTTCCAACCTGTGACCGGGTCTCTTGTTTCCGTTCTGACTGGCAGTTGGATGTCTCCTCCTCTTCTTGTTTTTCTTGTTGCTATTGTGTTTGCTGTTACTGTTTTTCTTATTATTATTATTATTATTATTATGAAGACGGACATTGACAGGGTCATAATTCTTCCTCAGGATCCTATTTATTCTTTCCAAGATGTTGTCCACAAAGCGATTGTACTTCGTGATGTAAATAGGTGGAACAGCATTGTCACTGCTGGTCTCAAGGGAACCTTTACAACCATTAGAACAATATTACAAAAAAATCAAGAATCTGTACTTTGTAAATTTTACTGATCAGAATAAACACAATACCAAAATATGTGAACACTGTCATATCAAGTCTTCCATAGAGTAGACCTATAAGTCAAATCAGTAACTTCTTTTACTCCTTTTTTGATTATATTTCCTTTTCATTCATAAGAGCAATGTAACGGACATGAGTCATTTTGAAGTACTTATTTCAGGTGTTTGATGAATGAAGATCAGAAAATTGGTATCAAAGTTTATTCCTTCATATTTGTATTTGTATTTTATTTAAACATTCCATAAATCCATAAAAAGTAATATGTTGAATATAGAACATGTTAATAGAAACACATATGTACTATGCTCAAAAAAGTAAAGAGAATAATAAAGAATAAAAGATAAAATACATAGTATCATATGTGGAAACAAAACTGTGATGTATACGTGAGTTTATGATAGAAATTTAAGAGTCATGACACATTTTAAAGCATTAAAATTTTGTCTGTCAAATAGCTGTAAGCACATAAGTGTAGGTCAAATTCTTTGGTTGAATGAAAAATATTTTGTGTAAATCTGTGAATTGAACCCAGACATTTTTCATAGTGAAAGATATGGGGTTCATTTCCCAGTACAGTGACATAACTGCCACTCAGTAAAGGCACAACATTTCTACATGAGATTTCCGAATAAGAACCCAGTCACCAGTCCTTGATACAAAGTGGATCAGAAAAAAGAATCACCTCTTAATCACTAAAAGGATTAATCACATATGTGCTAAATCAGAAGAAAAGATTATTAGCTATTTAAGAGACAATTTGTTTACAGTAGGCAAATACATACATTATGTTTCTGGCTGTTGTAATGTGTAACCAGGACCAATGACATAGAAAGATTCAGAAGCTACTTAGACAGAAGCAGTGACCTAGGTGTGTTCAGTATAGATTTCACAAGGATGATTATTGGATATCAAGGTAGAATAGAAACTCACCAGACACTTGGTATAATCACTGTGATCACACTAGAAGAAATCCATCATCATGAAGACATAAAAAAGAATCCTCAGTCCAATCAAATACTAAACAGCAGCAAGCTGGGCACAGTTTGTTTTAACAGCAGAGACAAGCTTGCAGCACTTCACGATTCACTCTGGTACCTATATCCCAGTACTTAAACTGACTTTATATCTGGGTCAATTTCCAGTAATTGCCTTTACACTTATTCATATTTTGCCTTCAATTTATGCATTAAAGACAAATATTTAAATGTTGTGTATAGTTTCTTGTACAGAAAGTTAGTTTATATTCAGTTCAGAAAGAAATAAACATAATACTATTTTGCTGAAAAGCCTGTCAGAAGTCTGTTTCACATTTAGGCTTGCAAAATGGTCATATCATTATGATGAGCAGCTGCAAAGCAGCCTGACAGTGTCATAAGAGAAACAGAGCTCTTATAATTGCAACACTGTCTCTGAGTTAGACATTTGTTTCTTCTCTCACCGTGTAGCCCAGAGAGAACTATATATGTTTCATGCATGTAAAAGACATCACAGTGACATACATAGTGAACAAATAAAATGGCTGACAATATAATGAACATATACCACAGTTTGTGATGTTATGAATACCTGATTTACTGGATCCTTAAACTGAGGCCTGGCTCAAACTCTGACATTAAACAGGTCAGACTGATAACAAGTCTGACTTGTGTTCAGAAAGCACTTGACCTGTTGCAGAACTTTACTGTGACTGAAGTTCTCTATGGTTTTCCTCCGTACTTCCATTTAAATTCTAGAGAAGTTCTTTGTAAGAGTCAATGACTGTTTCCTTCAATAAAATTCAAGCAAAATTATATAACATAAGAGCAAAAATAATTTCTGCAACTATACAGCATATTAACAGTTTTCATGTTCTTCTTACTCCTAGGTGAAAAACTAGATAATACTAACAAAATATGATACGCATTCCTCTAACCCATTAAGTGTTGTGTAGTTGACACCATGCCTATGTCATAGTGTGGACGTCCTGACTGATGCTTTTTAGTCCATAAAGACAAATTCAGAGATTATACCTTGACCAGTGCCAAGATCACAACTATTTCCACACCCTTTTCATTTCAACATTTACAATCATCGTCTTTCCTCTTTTTTGTTACATAACCTGCAGATGTAAGGAAGGATCATTATATGGAACAGGCATATGAGATATATATTTTTTCGCCATCTCCATTGCCAAGAAATCATAAGCATTACTTATTTCTCACTTAATGAGGCATATCCTAAGTTGTTTTGCAAGCTTAGGATGTTCCTAAATCCGAAGAAATTAAATTTGATATGGGGCTTTGCTATAGAAATTTATGTAGCTTTTGAAGTTCTTTATCTGGTCCTAGCTGGCCAGTTGTGTGTTAGATTAATACATTTCCTATCCTCTAAGTTTAATTTTGTAGAAAGTAACACCCTTTGTTCCGATCTCAGTAGCCACGTGGTCTATGGTTTTGGTCAGGTGCCTCTTGCTCGCAGTACTTGTGGGTTCGAATCCTGCTGGGTCACGGGTGTCTCTCTGTGGTGAGTGTTGTGTGATGTCTCTGCATCAGATTGATTACGCATCCAGAGAAGTCCTACTCAGTGTGATGTGTCTGAATGTGATCAGGAAGCCTCGATAAAGAGGAGGCACTGGCCTACTAGGTGCTGTTGCAAGGGGGGGGGGGCCACCATTCATACTTCAGACACGTACTTCTTATATGAAAAAACACATATCTCTGAACTGAACATAGGTTTGAATAATTACATTACATGCCCCTTGTTTTGTCAAGGAAAACATACATGATTTGAAGAATATGACATTAAGGGGGCTTTTGTACAAAATTGTCTGATCTTAGATTTTAAAATATAGAGCATGTAATTTTGTGTACAAAATTAAATAAAATATCTCTCTGGTAACAAGACCCAAATTCTCACTGTTGGCAACACCAAAGACGCCACAGGACATGGGCCTGAGACACTTCATTTCCAAACCTTACATCTTACTTAAAATTACCATCAATTTTAATATTATCTCTTCATTTCCATCTAAATAGACCAGACGCCTGATTTCCACCATAATGTAAACAATTTGCATACGCGTTGTTTCTCATGCAGGTTTCATGTCCAGCCCCCCATAACATCGATATTATGCTACCATAGTAATACTGGATGAAGTGAGGGCCCATAAATTTTTAAGTCTAGTTCCTCCTTACGTAACATTTGCATCTCGACAGAATGTATCTGAACTACGTACGAAGTCATTTGTACAAAAGACAAACCTCGCTTACGAAACGCCTTTCGATACAGTTTTACTCTCATTGTATGAAATTTGTAAGAATGGATTTGGCCTATACTTACAGTATTTGAATTACGTTTCGAAGGCGCTGAGGTTTTGGAGCGGAACGGCATAAGCCTAGATGAACGTAGATGTTGCTGCCCAATGTCCATACTTGTCGAACCGACACTACTCAGTGCTGTAATTACATATTGAATACTATGGAGACATTTGGTTTTCGGCATACTGGTGCCGTAATTGCGTTTTTGAAAAGTTTAGCGGGCAAAATCCCGTTACATATGATACTTCTGCCCAATCTTCAAACCGAAGAAACCGTTTATTTGTTATTTTATTGTAATTCATAAAATCGCGTATGTAATGATATGCTATCATAACTTCTGACTTGTGGGCAATTTCTTCTGCATCAAACTCTTACGTACTCTATCAGGGTCTGTCACCAGCACCATCGCCGTTAGAACCGTAGTCATTGTTCTCGACGTCCTTGTCTTAAACCTGACCGATTTTGACTAAGCAGTCTTCTGATAATAGTAATAACAGTGATACCAGGAGAATGTCGAACTTCTTGGGCCATGAATGTAAACATAGGATGGTCCTTCGAAATATCTTTTATTAAATACCAGTCTACACGAAGTCATATTGTAGAGGACCTGAATCTTCAACACCGTTGCAAGAACCTCAGTTGGTGTAATGATACCAAGTGCTGTAAAGTTCAGTAATCTTATTTTGACCACAGACTGCATTTATGAGCGTCTTGTGGCTTCAAAATAATTACGTAATATAATTTGGGTCTACTATTTTCGTAATCATTATTAAGAGGTGTTTTTGAGTGAAAGCATATTCAGTATACTGTAAAGGAAAACACAGAAGCTTTATTAGTTGCAAGTAAATAGTTGGGTCTAGAAGTAAATACTGCGAAGTCTCTTCAACAAAATGCAGGATAACTACAAGAAAAGGATAGCTGATAAATTCTCCTGCTACCATTCGATCCAAAATTGTCTTCCCGTTGGCTGTGTAAGAACAAAGATAAAAATACTCAGAAGTGTAGTCTTCCAATTTTTTATGTGGAAGTGACAGTGGAACTTTCACATGGAGGGCAGAATATAAGTATCCGAGAATACTATGCTGAGGAAGATATTTGGGCGCAAGGAGGATCAGCTAACAGATGACTGTTAACAAATTTCATAATGAGCTACATTATCTATACTTCTCACCAAATATTATTCGGGTGACCGAATCAAGAAAAATGGGGTGGGCGGGAATGCGGCTGGTATGGGAAGAGGAGAGTTGCATGTACGGTTTTGGTGGGAAATCTTTGAGGGAAAGAGGCCACTTGGAAATCTAGGTGCAGATGGAAGGATAATATTCAACTGCATATTAAATACACAGAACGGGGTAGTGTACTGGACTAATCTGGTTCAGGATATGAACAAGTGGAAGGCTCCTATGTACACGGTAATAAATTTCCGGGTTCCATAAAATGCGGATAATTTCTTAAATAATTTTGTATATATCAGCTTCTCTAGAAGGATTCTGTTTGTTGGAGTTAGTTTGTTAATTAAGTAGCTCGTTACGTCGTTAGGAAACACGAGTTCTAAACCTTACTTAGATGAGCTTCAAACTTCAAGTAGTTAATGGTTGGATCTACTTCTATACTGATTGTTTTAAACGTGTGTTCGCTGGCACAAAAATTAGCCTTCATCAATCCTAATTTTAAATGTAATTCTGACATTCGGGTATGTCGCACATGTTACGTTATTCTCGGTCGCCTTTGTAAGAATTAAAAAGGACAGTGTTGTGGAACAATACAGCGTAAACGTAATAAGCTCTGCAATTACTGACAAGGCAAGAAATCTCAAATAATGCGACAAGAGAAATGACATTCCTTCAGTTCTTCATTCCAAATATTACATACAGTTTTTCACTAAAATGAATAATTAACGCAATGACAAAAACTTCCATTTTAGTAGACAAATATTACACCCACATATTCACAAGCAACCATTCATACTTGGTCTATTTTTACCAGTAAAAAGTCAAAACCATATATTCAGCTAACACTTACACGCTTCCACTTCTTCCGGGAGAGCTTGTGATTGCTTCCCTTGTTAGCATCACAACATAGAGCAGCTAAAACTTTAAAGCAGGATTTAACGAAAACGTCCGTTTTTCTTCCGAAATTTCTTTAAAACGAAGTGTACTGAAGTAGTAAATTTGCTTGACCATTAATGAGACCGTATAAGGAATACATATTCAAGTTGGTCAAACAAGATTTTCTTTAAGTGCTGAATAAATTTTGCGCTAAGTAAATTTCACTGAAACAAGGACAATGATTACTCATTACAGAATACCCTAATCGATGGCAGTTTTGGACATTAAACTGCGATACTTGTTTATAGGAGGAAGTTCGAAACAGTTACACAGAGGTGCCTGTTCCTGGCATTAGGACCATACCGAAAAATCTGGTATTGCACATTTATACAAAACTCTGTATACATCATTACCACTAAGTATCTAGTATTCCATGACTTTAAATGTGTTCATAGTAGTCTCGTTTAGTCACTTCGCAAACCTTGCTGGAAGAACATATTCAATAAATTTTGTCAATTTTTTTTAATATGTTGGTAACATTATTCAGCCTAATAAATATTAGTGAGTTACGCTCGGCCTATCTCGGTGGTCGAGCAGTAAAATGCGTAGGTCTCCGGCTACTTTTTTGTTGGAATTATGGTTTCGAATACCGCCGGGGTCATGGCTGTTTGTCTCTTATGAGTGTTTTGTGTTGTCAGATAGAGATCTCTGCGAAGGGCCAATTTCTCGTCCAGAGGAGTCCTACCGAGTGTGTGTAATAAGGCGCAACTTTTACCCTCTACGCTTACAATGAGTAGGTAGAAGAGGTCAGACTAAGAAAGAAAGAGAATTTACTCTCGACACAGGCACAGAATGCGTGTAGGTCGTAAAGTGGTGCCCATTATGTTGCGTCATATCCCATAAGAACGGAATTCTGTTCAATATACTTATTTCCTATTTTAACCAAACTTGACCTACGTTTGTCGACGAATTTTAGTGACACTTTCCAACCTAACATTAATGAAAATCGTATAAGTATTTCTGTATGTGCTACATGTGTAGACAGACTTCTAGGCATCCTGTAGCTAATATATCCAAGTCAAGGTATATTGGCATCACATTTTTAATGGGTTTTAGGGAACACAATGTTTGTAATTTACCTCTTTTTCTTATACTTTTTATTTCAAGCCTCGAAATGTATAACAGTTTATAAAATGTAGAGCGCCGGGATTTAAACCCATGCTACTCTTTTGGAATTGTGGTCTTTCAAACATGTACAGAATTTCAGACACCGATTCCACCCCTAAGCGCCTTAAAGTGGCGTGAGTAGCCTATTTTTGACAGTGTCAGACTTGCCGTCACAAGAATTTGTAGCCTATTATATTCATGTTATACAAGTTTTGCTTTACGTTGGACGAAAATTTGTATAAACTAGAAAACGACTTCATGTTCCATAAAAATTCAACTTCTTTTTAAATGTCTGAAGTCAGACACGCAAATCCTGGCAAGTAATTACTACAGTTTAATTCCTTTATACACTTAGGAGTTAACTGCAGTTTAAAATGGGCAGAACTCATATCTCCTGCTCTAAGTGGTATCACTTAGAGCAGGAGATATTTGAAACGAAGATTTCTTTGTCCTCTTTTGGATCCGCCAGAGTAGCGTGCAGGAAATAGACGCGATTCAGACAAAGGGAACAGAAGTTATATTTTAGCCTACTTTCTTTCCTAAAAAGGAAAGAAATAGGCTTTCGAGGCCACGCGTGCTTCAAAGCGTGTTGTATGTGTCTATGTGCATGTTCCAAATTCAACTGACCAAATTTTATGAAAATTGTGCCACGGAAGGGCACCGGCACGTGTGGACAGCATGTTGTGTGTATTTGTGCCCCAGTTTCGTTTGACTGCTATTCATAGAACGATGTGAAAATTATATCATTGGAGACATCAAACGCTGTAATTTGCTACACTCACTTATAACTTTACAGACGTTGCGCGAACTTACTAGGCAGGAGCGACGCTAGCTGCAAATACAGTTAAGCCTAAAATGATGTACGGCAATTTTCTTGGAACAATATGCGACGTTTACAAAAGTATTATGCTTGTAGAGCACAGGATATCAAGACAGTTGTCGTGGAAAAATTTTCGCTATCTTTTAGTTTTACGGCAATATACATAATAAACCATTAGAGCTGGGCAGGTTAAATTTGATAATGAGATTTTTAACGACCTGCATATCGTATGCAATTGTATATATACAGATGTATAGGTACATGAAGTATTGTTTGAAAGAAACCTTCTGCAAACATGACTACCATGAAAACATCAAATTAATATCAATAAGAAGGAAAATATTTGTAAATATTTCCTTTAAAAATGGAATTTTAGCAACAACAAGAGCAGCAATAACAGAGAACTAGAAAGAAAGTAGTCCTTGTAATATGTTCGTAATTGTTTGTTACACATAACGGAATCTAATATACTGCATATGAATAAATAATCAGCGTGAAGGATTAAATATACACTGTCATTACTACATGTTACTAGAGAAATATCTGTATAAATTATTTAATATATGCTTAAAATTTGTGCTGTGACAGAACGATACAGTAATAAAAATGAAATATATCTGATTTCAACGCAGTCAAAAACAAGATCCCTCCTCATTGTATGAATATGCGTATTTTAACTGCTTGCACTTAAACTCTTCAACGTACGATATCGAAGACCTACGTATATGTTCAATTCTTTCCAAAATCGGGGAAGAAATATCTTGCAATTAGAAATGTCTGTCATTTATATAAATGCAAATTTTGCCCAAAACATTGTTAGCTCCTACAAGTATTTACGGAAAAAACTTGAGATGCCCCCAGAAAAGCGTGTAGCTCTTAGTGTAAGTTGTAGTTACAGTTGTCCGGTTAGAATAAAAAATGAAATGAATCAAGTTATTCATAAAATTCTCCCATATCACAGTCAATTTCAATTAGCCTATCGGCTCATCAAATTTGGAGTACTTTCGCAAAATTGTGCAGTTTATGAGATAATGTGGAAAAATACTGTACAGCCGGACAGGCCACAGATGACAATGTGGCGCATAAGCAATGCATGCTGGATACTGACGGCTACAAACACACAGTCAGGCTATGCAATACTTTTTGTTTGTCCACTGCTACAACGGTTGTATAAAGGCGCCTTAATGTTGCATTATGCGTACACTATCTGTCGTGTTATATTCTGCAGTCAGAAGAACCACATAAGCAGTTTTGATGGACACTCTGCAAGAAGACGGTCGCGCTTAGAACACTGTTCACTGGACGTGCTCGTATGTGACTGTGACAAACTTGGGTAGACATTGCGGTCATTTTACCATATTTTTCAGAATCAGTGTTTATGCGGTACACAAAATTCGGCACACATACGATCAGTATAGTCGTAATTAATCAGTTCATATTCTCAAGCAAACAGTTTGTGTATTAGAAGAAAACTACGCTACATCGGGGCAGGGCTTTATTTTTGTGGTAGTTGACAAAAGTAAGTAAACTGTGCCGGCAGCTCTATTCATAAAATAAATGAGACACACGCTAGTGAAACTGAGGTAAATACAGTGTCTGAAGTAAGAATTAATTTTATTCGTCTGGTTTATTTTCTTAAAAAAATAAAGAGACCGTTCTGTCACTGTGTGTTCGCGCTCTCGAATATGTTTGTGTGTGTGTGTGTGTGTGTGTGTGTTTGTGTGTGTGTGTGTGTTTTTGTGTGTGTGCGTGTGTGTGTGTCTATTCCAAATTTTGAACCGGTGTGTGCCTATTCCAAATTTTGAACTGGTTGACAGGTTTTCACAACATTTACTGTAAACGTTGTAATTGTATTCCATCATACTCTTTAATGTCCTCCAAATGAGTAATGACATGACGAATTTGTGAATTTGAGAAGTTGGAGTAAAAATTTAGTGCCCTAAATTAGTGAGACTTGTAACACATCTTCGAATTAATCATTTTGCCAAGGTGATTTTTGTAGAAACTAAAATAAAAAAAAATTGTGGTCGTTTTAAGGTTTCGCTAGCTTCGGGTTGGCAGTAATAAACAGTAGCGGCTCGTGGTACTAGAAGGCCTAATACAGCCTTTCTTTCAGCACAGACACTCAAGCACTTATGTTTAGCATGGGCGTGTATAGCAGGATTAAATTCTCTCATATAATTTTGTATTCTGTTAAGGATGAATGAGACATAACTAAATTAGTAGCTGAATGATTTAATTCTTAATTTCAATTTTCTCGCAGAGACTTAACTGCGAAAAATTGGTGCCCTGTAAGTACTTTACACCCTTACCGTTAATTTTCTCTTAAAACTGCATAAACTAAAATTAAAACATTCACAATTATGATTTTGAAAACGAAAAGGTAAAAATGGTCAACAAACGTCTAACTTTTTAAAGTTTCGAAAGGGTGTACGTATATGAAGTCCTCGTTTATACCCTCTCTGAGCTGCAGTGCCCGCAGTCCCGCCCGCGACCTAGCTGTCGCTCTCTTCCCAACACTCATTCTAGCTTTACGGTCCCAATGTGCAACGTTTGGGTAGGTCACAGCCCGCTCGCTTTCTGCAGCACTTAAGATTTTGTTGAAAGGACTTTAATTTAAAATAATTTTATTCCTATCTTTTCGAGAATGTATCTCTCAAAGCAAACTTTTATTAAGATATATATTTTTTTTTCAAAATATGTGGGAGGGTCCTGGAGGCCTTATGGACGAGCAACCCCTGGTAACATTACGTAAATCACCTAAGTTAAGCATGTAAAACGTGATAGAGAGATAGGTCATATACGCATATGCAAACTACATAAGTCCTAAGATGTATAGCTTATAAGTTAGCAAACACACATTTCAAAACGGTGTCAAGCTTTGGAGTTGTATCCGAATAAAACCGGGGTATCAGGTACTTACACAACCGAAGTCTCACACAAATATAAAAACTAATTGAAATTATATTTAGGTGACCATCACCATTATTAATATTCTATAAAGTAAAGAGGCACTGAAATTTGTCCATTTTGAAAACGCTACAAAGAAAACAAGTTAGAACACACGTTATTTTCTGAAAGCTGAACAAAATTTTTCAAAAACAATTCACCTGAAATACTACAAATAACTAACTGCATGAAGCAAAAACTTTCTTTAAATGCTGAGAACTCCTCAGCTATTAAAAAAAAATTTGCGCATTTTATGGAACTCGAAGTTTTAATACAGCGTTCATACGAACCCATTACCAACCCAGTCCTTTACATCTACTTGAAGATAAAATAATAGTTGTTCCTATACATATTCCATGAAGACGTGTATAGGGAGATGGGGTATAGTTCCTCCCATTCTTATCCTCAACTCCAATTGATGGTGAATGGTCAACCTTACGCTCCGGCCGCTTTACACCCAAGGAAAGAGTCCCTGTTGTCTATAGCACAGCAGGCTGGCTAGTCTCAAGAGCAGGTTTGCACGTTTCGGAGAAAAGATAAATCCCGCTAATATTATCTACCCATCTATTCCTAGGTCTTTCAATTGGCAAGCGCTCTAAATATATACATTTATAATATATATCATAATATTATATATTTTATATTATATATAAAATTGAACACTATTAGGCTGTACTACACGGGCCTTTTTTACGCGCAAAAGTGCAATTTTAAAACACAGTGTAAGAGACATGCCGGGCTGTATAGCCATCCCTGGCGCATTCCTTGAAGGAGCTACGGCTGTGACCCTCGCATTGACCTAAAAGAAATATTATCTTCTTTTTACTTCCTGTGTGTTTGGTGCGAGGAGGTAGCACGTTATTAAATGACAAAAGCCACAGAGTAACGAGGATCGGGGTCACAGAGCTGGCTTACGGTCAATGTCCTGGCAACTGACAAAAAGACCTGCTCCTTTCTTTGCACGACCTTGGTACTTACGCGATCTTAAAATCGTTTAAATCAAAGGTGTATTTCACTTTACATTTTTAGTTGCTCCTCGTTTATTTAACGACGCTTTCATTTGCTCAGTGTAAACTGTGTCGCTTGAGAAGACCGTAAAATATCATTTGGAAATAATATTAAGAGTAGTGTCCGGTCGTGGCATAATTAAATGTACACTCTTGGAGTTTGTCTGGGTGGACTGAATAAAACCAAGGATACTCTTTCAGACCCGTAATATGTGTGTGGTAGTAGACTACATAACGTAGATAACAACACAGGATGAACCTTCATCACAAAACACAAACAAAAAACCTTTTATGAACATGTGCCTTCTGCAGCACCGCTTCCGTGTTACACCTCCTGCAGATTAAAGAAAATGCGCGCTTAGCTATACCGTTTAATTGTACCAACCAAATGTACAATTTTTAATAAGTACATACATTAGACAAGTTTCTCCTTCACGTTTCGGTACTTACGTACCATCTTCAGTTACTTAAAAACCAAACGCCATGTGAAGTTCTTGTCTATGGATTCGCCTTGAGCTTCAACGCAGGACGTTGCATGAGTCGCTGAAAAAATCTAGGTGTCGTACGAATCATCTTAGATCTATTCTGTATTCGCTGTTGCAAGTCCTGGGCGTTACTGACTTCTGCAGCATAAACAGTGGACTTTAATATCCTTAGAGATAAAAGCCTAAGGGTAACCTGCAAGCCATGCTGCTGGTTCACGTCGACCTATCCATTTTTCCGAAGACATGCTGTTAAAGAATCCCCAAACAGCAAGAACCAAGAAATGACCAAGATAAAGTTTGTGAGAAGCAAATGTGGTGGAACATCATCATGGTCATGAAGGAATCCTACGTCTGCAAATCCACATCTTTCAACAGCTCTGGAAGAACCTTTCTTAAGAAATCGTGGTAAACAGCCTCAGTGAGACGAAGTGATAGAATGTAGTGTCCCATTAGTTTTCTCCTTCCACGCTTGAATGGAAGCTCAAGGTGAATGCGCTGAACATTTTCTTTAATCATCAGGAGCCATACCTCGGAAACCATGCTTCAGAAGGCCTGTGTTCATATTGTTTTTTTAATTTAATTCTATTGTGTTGCGGATTCACCTTCTGATGATTTGCTCGTGCATCTCTTGTTCACTCTATACATGACACAATATGCCTGCATATGTTTGTATGTCCTATTGGTAAATATAACCGACAAATTTTATTTCAAATGTATTTTGACTTTGCGTATATCTATCCTAATACAGTACGAGAAATAATGATTTATGACCAACGCAGAGCCCGAAAAATCTAAAAGTAAGTTTCTTTTGATAATTTTAGTCTAGTACTCGCACACCTAATTCTTTTTAGTTGAAACACGTCATCTTCTAGTAACAAGTAGGTACACACGGTCTCCCGATAACAGGTCCCCCGTCATAATCTTGCATGTATAGAGTGGTTGACTAGCTGCTCGTAAGCTCAAAACAATAAACCAGTAAACAGTGTGGAGTCGAGATCCAAACATTCTCTGGTCTAGACACCAGGAAAGTAATAAACAAACATCCTCCGTGATTTGTAACTTGAATGTGACGAAACAAAATACAAGTTTTTGCGCCTTACAAACATTCACCAGTCATTAATATTTTCGCATTTAATTCCGCCATCAATTTGCTATCTGTCTTGCAACTTGTAAGGTAAAAGCTATATTACCAAATACGTGTTAATCATGTAATATAGTCTAATGATGGTGCGAATTAAGCGTCGAAAGTATTATGACTGAAGATTGATTACAAGGTTTAGTAGAATGGTTGTTAGAAACTAACAAGAAATTTGCGTTATTCAAAGCTACACGGAATATAGAAGATAAAAAAGGAACAAAATAAAAGAAGGTCCTAAATTTAACCTGAGCCAAAACAGTGATTGTACACACCTAACAGAGAAGCTGACCAGTCGATTGCCTCATTACTCTTCCAGCGTGCCATGTGGCGGTAGCGCACACGGGTTAAAGTCGGTTGAAAGGGGTTCATTCATTACGAAGTAACCTTGACAACCCACAGTCTAGCTTGTATTAAAGTACACACAAAAAGCTGAGCAACGGTACATGGCTGCTTAGCCGTGCAGTGCATGCTAAGGGAGCTGTTAAACGAGAACGTCCACGTAGAAGACGATGGAATCTGTGTCAACGGACGTTACTATTTACTACAACCAGTCTGCCCCCTTTCTCATTCGTTCCTTCGTTCACACCACTCGCGAGGTAGATAGTGCCAGGATACGTGACAAAAAGTTTACTGGCTTACTTGTTACATGCAATTCAACAAAATTTCCTTTAACGCACGACCGTAACAAAATAATCGCTAGACACCAAAAGTTATGTTCGCCAACCGAAGCGAAATCATACCACTATAAAAACACGTTCTACTTCCACTTCCTTGATATTCAGTTTGTTCAGTTTTCCTTTATCGCCTCTCTCCATATCTGTTTCCGTCTCACTGACACACAAACGTACACACAATTCTTATACAATTTTTATGCTTTAATTAATTTGGAGTTATTAATTCATATTAATATTAAACAAAAGGCGTATTACATGTATGTTCTTCTGTTTCGTGTTTCTTACTACTCTCTGAAGGGGAATATTTTGAAATAACCATAATGCTTTCGTAAGAGTAAGAGGCTGAGTTTCTGATACTTTAAAATGTTTCCGTATAATTGGTTCCTCTGTTATGATCTTTTTGCCTAAATAGTGTCAAATAAACACACAGTCAGAATGTAATGTGTCCATTCGCATGGGAAGGGAGTTAATTTGTAAGTAAAACTGTAAACTAATTTCAATGTTATTTCCTATTTGGAGTATTCAGTAAAAGTTCACGAGAGACTTAAAAATAGTTGAGTACAAAACTGAGACGAAATTATGGTCTACAAATTGTATACATCTCATTCTATAATACGTTTAATATTTAATGAATTGCAAAGAAAAAAATTCTGATTTCATAGAGTAAGTCAGTTCTAGTGTAAAGCAAAACAAAAAAATAATCCTTTTCCACTTTTTTTATATATTTAGTTTAAACGCTGTAAGTTGAAGTACTGAGAGCATTTCGAGGACGAAGGATGTTTATGTCCGTCCCTTCGACAACCCAGGATCAGTGGCCTTTGTGCTGAGAGGAATTTGATTGGCCTTTTTCAGTTCCTTTTACTGTAACAAGTGTCTGAGATATTTTGGGGTTAATTCGGCCATAAATTTAATAAAAAATCACACGAAGGTTTCTGTTTTTGTCCTTAAATAGAGGAAACAAGAGCCGTAAATTTTCTCAAGACACACAAATAAAATTAAACGGGTGTTATATTTTAATAAACCTTTTAAAATATTTTGCTAAAAAACGTTTCTTACAAGGTTGAAAAAATTATGAACCAGTACAAAGCAGTAGTGCCTACACCAGATAAGGAAGAAGAAGAAGGAGAATACATAACGTTTGTGAAATGTGAAGTAAATACATAGTCCGTTATGAAAACCTGGTGCTCTTAGCAATAAAATAGGTGGTATAAAGAAAGGCAACTTCGATGAAAGTGTGAATAATTTGGCGTGCGTAATGTGGCCAATAGAATAGTTATAATCACTTATGAAACCAAAGTATGTAACATATAATATGAAAATTTTACTTTCTTGGGTACGATTTCCAAAACAATCCCTGCCCCCTGTTTTTGCGTCGCCCAGCAGCCGTATACGGTTCAGTGAATAAATCAGAGCACTTTATATTTAACGTCATCATCATCATCATCATCATCCTACATCAAGGCCATAAACATACAGTAGAAGAGAAGTGTGGTGTCGAAACTATTCTTTCTGAAACCTGAATTTATTAGGCGAGAATATCTCAGGTTTTTTTAGCGGTGTGCAAACTCACATAAGAAGTTAGGTGCTTAGTTACGTACATTTTACATTTTTAGAACTTAATCAAAAATTTACGCGCAAGATTAATATAGGCCATGTGCGGTCACAATTATTCAGAAGTACTTATTAATGATGTGTGGTATAAGAATGAAGAAATTTCGTTATTCCATTAGGTACAAATTGCTTTGCGAAATGCCACGCAGTAGAACGGACAATTGTAAGGATAAAATGATAAACAGCGATAAGAACACGTGAACAGGTTGTTCGAGAATATTGCACTGGTCTCACCATCCTTACTAGCAAATGCACATTTTGCGGCACTTCGGTTTAAATGGCTCAGAATTTCAGTGGTGATAATTTTAGGAATTAAGGTGAAACTATATTTTTGTGGTAAAATGGTGGATGAGATAGGTTAAACTGGAGAATATCAGGACAAAATTGCGAGTTGAAATTTCCAGAGAACTGATTTTCGCACTGAATCATGTGAAGCGATATTAGAGCAGCATAACAACTTCTTACTGCCGCACATCTGACGGCCCGGAAAGGGCGTCTTTCCATTTGTAAGTATACGAAATTATTTAAGCCTTCCCGGCTGGGGCACGAGATCTGTCTCTTCTTAAAACAATCCAGACCCTCTCAAGTCTACTAGTCAATGGTTACCAGGTGATAGTTGCCCGGGGGTAAAGCCGTCGGAGCGTGAAGTTTAACGATGAGTAGAGCTATAACTCCACTCCAACGTATTCTTTCATGGCATATACGAGGACAAATTTATAAACTTCTGTAAGCATTATTTTAAGTATTCTTAGACGCCAAATGCAGGAAAAAGTAGTGATGAGAAAAGATATGAGATAAAATAAAAATCCTGTTACAGAGAGAAATTCAAATTGGTCAATGAAAAGTGAAATTGGAAAGGAAACACTATTGCATTAGTTATCCTTCCAAGCTGTGTCCATTATTCACGAATATTCTGTATCTTTTTTGACTTACGGCTGTGACACAACATAGCTCATTTTATTATCGTTAAAAAGACACACCGTGAGGTTTTTTCTGAATAAAACTGTTTAGGAAGGGAAATGAACCATATATGTTTTAAAATGAAAGCTTCGTGTAGGTTATAATAAGGTAGCACTCTAAAATATGCCGTGATAAGATTTAAGTCCATCCACAAACAAAAGTTGAGAGTTGTAAATTTTGTATTAACTACTTCTTATTGTAAAGATTAAAAATATAAAGTTTACAGACAGTCTACGAAAGAGAGAAAATGAACATCATTGTTATAATTGTATGCACGTTTTTGATAACAATCAAATATAAAGTAAAAGAAAAACAAAAGCATTAAGCGTCAAGAGAACTGTGGTATATCAAATTGTCTCCAACACTTTACACGTCATCTCAGCCAAATATTTCCTGCGGAAAGTAATAATTCATTATCAAAAACCTCTGTTTGTAACCAGTCTGTCTATGCTTCCAAGGAAATACATCCTGTCTGTGGCAGTATCGATCACAGTGAAGACGCTTAGAGTAATAATCATATTTATTTTGTGATACAAGTAAAATTTTAAATTCTTGTCATGAGAAACTATCAAGTTTTATATCGTTGGGGCGGATGGTTGTCATAGTTACCATGCATTATAAATGCTCAAACATCACCTTTAGTGTTAACTCCAAGTAAAGGTCTAATAAAAATTATTCTTCAATACTCATACAAAGCAAATAAAACTTGGGGAAAGAGCGGAGACTGAATACATTAATGTGGCCTACAAGTATGCTATGAGAAATAAAGAAATATTTGCAATGTAAGTGATATGATTTATTCTGAACTACCGAATTTTTATCTGGATTTTTAAACGCCTGTAAAAGTAAACTGTATAAACTCCGATGTTCAGGTCGACGATCCTCTTTCTGAGAAGTTTGCCCTGAAGGCGCGGAGTTACCTTGACCTAGCTGACGCGCAACCTAACCCTTTTATGTATTTCCGGGAGAAGAATGATTACGGAGCTAGGTTTTTAGTTCTCTAGGTCAATGCAGAGAAACTGAAACCTGTAATCGTGCTCAGAGCTTTAATACCGTGAGAAAACTGCATAATAGACGGCGATAAACTTTAAGGTTTGGCTACTCAATAGAAGGAGAAATAACTATAGACGATATGAAGATACAGAAATATTTCTGATGGAGGGGTCGCGATCAGAATTGCAAAAGTAGGTAACACTTGAGAATATACGCATTTTTTAAGAGAGAACACAGCCTCCTAAAAGCAATTAAAGAATTCGGCTTGTAAATATTTGATATGACGGATACAAGAGACTCCTTAGTGAGAAGCTGATATTCGCTCAGTTGGTAAAGATATTTTCCAAATTTTTTAGAATCGGAAAGTTCATTATCGTGTCAACACGATCCGGACTTTGGACCCTATCCTGAGCCAGACGAATCCAGTCCACGGCTTGAAAACTTTTTATAAAAGATACACTTTGTGTTTTCTTTCAGTCTAAGCAAAAAAATTCTAACCCCAAAATATAGTGTTTGCTTGTACTCTATTTTAACTTTAAGGTTGAAACATACTCTGCACAGGCGGATGTGCGAATTTTGACTGTTTGTCGTTATGCATAAGGGTGTATACCTTTTATGGAAATACTTGAAATTAGAGCTGCTTCAAAATTACGTACATGAGTGTAAGAAAACGGGAAGTAATGAATGGCCAGAACATGTAGCAATATCCTTTATATCTTCGTGAGGAAGTTGTGAAATAAGACGACTTGTTTGCCCAGTATATACTCATACATAAGTGTTTCCTTCAAAATTTGTTTTGTATTTTTTTATGAAATGGTAAAGAGTGAAATAACATATATCCAACACACTTTTAAAATCCTCAAAACCGCACCCTTAAGAAGCCCACTTTTTAGCGTAAACGACTGTCTAAAATCATACATACAAGCTTTCAGAGCATGAGAAACTATTAAACTGCGAATCTAGAGGTATTGCACAATTGAAGAATGAGAATGTGATTCTTTGTTGTTATGCTTTACGTACAGACGCGTTACAGATTATAACTTAAAGAGTTTAGTTTATAATATTCCCGTACTTAATTTGTTTTAATATTAAATAAAATCCTGCATTTTGCTCACATAACGTACTGACACGTGTAATATAGTTTTGAGAATAAACGTAGATCGTTTTCTTGAAGTGAAATTACGGGTCTGTCTTCGGGATGTGAGTTCGTTGTGTGTTTTGTGCGGTAGAAACTGAATTTCTGAACATAATTTTGAAGAGTTTCGGCCACCAAGGGATTTATAAAACAGGGCTATTCTTCTAACTTCAGGTATAGCGTGTAATGTAGATCGTCACCTAGATTTTGGCTTGGGGATAGGACTTGATAATTTATACACTTTTACTTGCTATTTGAAAAGATTTGGTTTCTATGTCTGTTACACGTTTTCTCGGGCAACGTAAAGTTAAATTTCTACTCATTTAATGTCACTGTTACGAAACTTGTTTCTTCTGTGTTTACTTATACCAAGGTGTCCGATCAATGCGTTTATTCTCAGTACATTTATGGAAAGCTTACCAAATTCCTACATATATATGAAGGATAAACTCAAACATTTTTTTCTGTAAGAACCAAAAGTTAATCAAGGAAAGTCTTAATTCGAGATGTAAGATCTGCGTACTCACCACTGCACTGCCACCAAGGCCCAATAAACCCATAAGAATTACTTACCTTAGGATTTTGTTGCATAAGAATAACTCGTAGTTTTATACATATGATCTGAGTTCAAAACAGACTGTGTCAAATTGTGGACATCCACTCCAATCTGTGTTTCCATTCTTAAACATTTAATCATTGGTGAGGCCCAGTGGCAACTCTGTGTATTACCTGCTATAATATTAAAGTATTCTACATTTTGCCACGCGGTGTATTTACGAATATGCGCTTCTTATTATTATTCTCACGAATAAATACTAATTACTTCCATAAACGTAATTTACACTTTGGTTTCCATACGCACTGGGTGTTTATTTCTTGTGAGGTGGAATCTGATACTTTAAATGCAATATACATGAAATTCACTTCTTCAAGTGTTATATTCGTTCTAGTTCTCTTCTATTCTGACGTGTGTTATCAAATGGAAGCATCGTTTAAGACAAAACGAAAATACAAAAAGACATGTAAGGTTTTATATTACATACGCCTACTCAGAAGAGAGTTATGGGAATAAAGATATATTGGTGGATAAGTGTAATACAATTATAACTAGCTAATCTACACTTTGAGAAGAATGTATGTAATCATTTAGGACTCAGATTTCGGATGCTGCCGAAATCATTTAGAGGTACGAGTAAATTTAAGCACTTAAATTCTATTGGAAATCCCATCCTGGTTGAGTCATTAATTTCCTTAGTGTAAGAACCACTACTGGCTAGAATTTCGAAATGTCATTTCACATTTCTGAAATATGCACGAAGAAAGAAGTTAAAGCTATGTGATTGATGACTTGGCATGTAACATTTGCGGGAATTTCGAATCTATTGCAGCGTCAGATAACCCCGTAAGCTTTGTTTAATTATATCTGGATTCACTTTAATCTATGAATTCGATAATATAATACGCTAAACTTTTCTCGTTTCGGTGTCTGTTAACATGGGTATGTCAGTAACAGTTTAGAAATCAATGTAACTTGAGCTGCTCCAAGTCTTGCAACATTGGTGAAAAGAAAATCATCACAGAGCTCGGAGTCGCTTAGACCTCAATCAAATATGAGTGCGCTACCCAATTGGACACAGTCGGAATTTAATTCACACATAGAATTAAGAGACAGCATGCAGCATGCATACTATACCACAAAGCTGCGAAGAACACTTGTCCCGTCGGTCATCAAGTCTTACTTAATTGTGTCGCATGTCCTTGTCTACATTAGTAATATAAGCCTCAGTTAGTTTCGTCATGCATGTTGTTAGCTGATTCATTGTGTGGTTAGTCAAAGCGTTCACTGTTTAGCTGTATATAATATATTTCTATTTTGTTAGTAAGGTCAAAATTTTATTACGCATTTTATTATTTTTTCAACCAATGTTTTCTCTGTGCAGAAACTACAAAATTTTACTCCTATTATGGTTGAGATTATCCAGTCAGGAAGAATGAGCTGGGTGCTGAATGTTGTAGGGATGGCAGAGATAACTACATGCGCATTTTATATCCCAAAAGCTGAAGCTGTGAGACCGCCTTGGAAACATAGGCGTAGATGATGGATAATACGAAACTTTATCTTACGGGGACAAGGTGTGAGGTTACGGACTGGATTAATTTGGTTCGGTGTATGGTTTTAGCACGTTGTTGGAAATGTATAAATAAATTTTCCCGCCCCATAAAGGACACGGGACTTCTTGTTTACCCGAACAGCTATTCATTAACTTAAAAAAAGTAGTTTCTCCGTTAATTTAATTACGTATCTAATAAAAAGTCAGTTCTAAAATATTTTCCTACGCCACAGAGAAAACTTTGGTGGAACACATCATAGCTCAGAGATCGTGAAGAAGTTACAATGGCTTGAAGAATGTGAGTCTACCGGTTTGGGATTCATTCCACAGTACTTGAATTAGGTTAACAGTTCAGTGAAGAAAACTCGTTCCTAACTGTACACCGACAAATCGTTTCCTTCATCGTGTTTTTATAGGTCAAATATAAGCCATGCTTGTAAAGTATGTGGATAACGAATATATGTCGTGCATTACTGTACATTATTTTAAAATTAATATAATATTTGAAAGAAAAAATATCTGCTTTATTTGGTCTACGTGACATCCAACTGAGTTCAGTTGATGGAAGCTTCGTTGTATATCGTAAATGTATTTTAGAAATTTCCATTTAATTTTTCCAGTTTTCTTTAATTTTTTTAATTACTGCATCCTGAGTGAATGTATTATAACTTCAAGCTTTTAACATTAAACTTCAAGTTCTACGTATGTCTCAAATCCTTATATAGGATTTAGGGCTATAATTCGCATAAGCAACTTTAAAAGTTTTCCATACATTCTGAAATTCTACTCTAAAAGTCACAGTATTCAACTCTGAAATATTTTCTTCCAGATATTCAAGTCGAACTTCAGTGTTACTGAAAAATTTGTATAGGATGCATTCATTGTTCTGTCTCATCATTACGCAAGCCCATAACATAATTCTAATTCCTGAGATTATGGTAATGGTAAATACGTATGAAATCGTGTCACTGAGAATCAGTGTGTGATGATACCGTTTTCCTAAAATTAAAAAGCGACGGTCAATATAGAAATGAAAAGCCTGTATTTTTCATCCTAATATTCTGAAGGATTCAAAATAAAGCCTTCTAATTTTATTAAGCAATTTTTGCTCTAAATCGGGCTAAGGGGTTTCGTAATTATTTTTTCAATTTAATATTAGAAATATGTCCAGAGTTCTGTCTGAAAATTAATTTCTCTTATTTCAAAAATTAAAATTTTTTGCTGAGAGGAAACAAGTTTTTCTGAATGGTGTGTGAATTTTAAATTGAAACAAAACTACATGAGAAATATTGTTTTCTGTGGACATTAAAAAAATTGTCCTAATGTTTTAGCCTAAGTGTCTAGAGTATTCGTCGATGTGATTCAATCCGGGGAATAATTCGGTTTCTCTAGTCTTCAGCGTGATAGTTAAGTTTAGTTGTACCTGTAGATAATTTCTTTACCGGAAATTATATATGTTGTATGAATTGTGACAATTATTTTTCATGTTGTTGTTTAGTGCCAAGAAGTTTCAAGAAACATATGGACCCCGATGTGCACAAGACAGGGTTAGTCATTTTTTAAGTTTTCTTAGAGCTTCTGATACAAAATTTATGTTAATTTATTATTATGCAAGAATGTGCAAGGATATTTGGAATATGTAAAATTTTCATAAAATGTATAAATGTCTAATTTTGGGATGAGTAGATGTCACGCTGTTATTGGGAAGCATTCTTTATCGTCTAAGACAGTTATAAATAAATTAGCGTGGCACACAGTTTAAAATGGTGTAAGTAATAAATATGATTTTTTTAAAACTAGTTCATAAAATCAGTTATGTATTACATATTTTTGGTTCACAGTAATTTATGTATACATACACAATGACTTCATCCCTGAGTTCTATTGTCACAACAATCATGATAATGAAATAATTTACAACGTGACATTTACCGGAATTCAGCTGTTTTTGTATATGCAACTACGTATATATGCTATGTTAGAAGAGCACTGACGTGTCAAAAAGACAGGCTTAAACAAGAGATTATATAAATAATTATAAATATAGGTCTACATGGTAAATATCTAAATTCTACTTCATCAAAATAGTGCTAAAGTTTATAAATAAAATTTACCCAGACAAATTTCACATTTTGTAGAATTCACCATCATATTATTAAAGCTTCCAAATCTCACAGAGAGAAAGTGTTAAAATTAATGAATGTTCGAAAACATCATTATGGTCTACAAACTTTTCAGTTTTAATGTTTTTATAGTTTGATGCAGTATGCTCATTATGAGTGTTCTTTAATATTCACACACCAAACACCGCATGCCATGTGTCTTCACATTTTTTACATCACACACATTTCATTCAGCATAAACATAACTTCGGTGTTTAAAATTTTGAATCGGGACGCTCTTACTCTTCATATAACGTAAATAAATAATTCCAGGCTCTGTTTGCTACCCGGCAAATAATCCGAAAATGGCAATTAGTTATCTTATGAGATGATTATTTTCGGAAGACTCACGTGATCTCTTAGCTTCAATGACATCATCACCAACAACATCCTCGATTTCGTCTTCATCGTCATCATCGTCATCTTCGTCATCGTCCTCTTCGTCATCGTCGTCATCGTCTTCGTCTAAAGTAACATCAATATCGTCGTCGTCCTCATCATCATCATCGTCATCGTCGTCAGACGTACCAGAACCACCCGCTGGAACAGCTTCCGGTTTTAGTGTGTCAGTATTGTCAAGACTAGAGTCGAATCCTGCAGCAGCATTGACGTCGGGTTGTGAAAGAGTACCGGCTGCCTGTTCTTCTGGACTTAAATCATCGTAGATGGGAGCAGCTGCGGACTCGGAGTTAGTTGTGGAGGAGTCAGCTACTGCAGACAGTGTCTCACCAGGGGCTGGGTAGTCGACAGATGAGAAGTCTGCAGCTCCTAAGTTACTGATGGGCTTTGCGGCCTGCTGAGGCACCACTGCACCCAGTTGTGTTGTTGCTTGGGCAACTGGTATAGCAGACGCTGGAGTTTCGTCGTCATCGTCATCGTCGTCGTCATCTGTGTCAATAAGCAAAATAAGTGATCAAAGTGGAGTGATAATTACGGAGTGGCTTCTGCATAGTTCTTGCACTGAAATATGTAAAGCAATTGAGAAGAAAATACAGTTTCTATTTTTAAAGCCTTATTTCGGAGTATCTGAATCAAATGGTTATTACTGTGATCAAAACAGTCCGCCAATGCAACCTATCACGGGACAAATTATTTCAATTCACAGTCACACCCCGTACGTATTCAAGAACCATTTTAATATTATTTAACAATCTACGCCTAAGCCTTCACACAGGTTTTCTTATTACACTTTTGGGTGCATTTATTAACTCTTCTTTGTTTACTTCATGCTCCCCCATCTCCTACTTGATTTAATCGCCACAATTCAAACCCCTAGTGCAGAATTGTACAAATAAAATTACTTTCCATTTGGATATATAATTCGAACTCTTTCTGTTTTGGACAGCAGTAGTGCCATAACACCAAGACAACATGTAAGCCTACATGAGTTTCATGAATTTTAAATGCAATTAGAGTGTTTTTGTGAGACCAGGGGAAACAGACAGACGAATGGTAACGATATATCAAGTTCAGTTCCTTACATGATATGTAATTTGTGATACAATTAGAGGTAGTAGGCGGCCCACACATTTAACTTAGTACGAATTAATATAGCGCCAGCTGTTTAGTAGTTTTAGGTATTACGTATTTAAGTGTTCGTCTTACTTACTTACTTACTTACTTACTCCATGGAGCAGAGTCTTTCTTGAGAAGCTAACCAGTAAACTTTGCAGCTAGTCAAGAAATTCCCCGCATTTATGAAACCCGAAAGTCCCTCACCGTACCCACAAGTGCCCGCCACCTGTCCCTATCCTGAGCCAACTCCATCC